>ERZ779982.6-NODE-6-length-151160-cov-2.722445_pt1 | contig 151160 bp, 171 predicted proteins | sample MGYA00511936_ERZ779982 | MGnify/ENA primary metagenome ERZ779982 (study PRJEB29588, sample SAMEA2146682) | human gut metagenome | biome: human gut; feature: human-associated habitat; material: faeces | place: Denmark | collected 2008/2010 ... | reverse complement strand
AAAAGCACTAACAACCGGCAGGCAACAGACGCGGGATAAAACTTGAAAACCGTTTGCCCGCAAGGGCACGGGGGTTCGAATCCCTCTGCTTCCTCAACTAATTTGAATGTATTATGAAGTTTAAAGTGAAATTAAGGAGAGTGTCTACGTTAAGTAGAAACCAAATTTGTAGAGTGTACGAATCTGGAATGCGAGAAATGGTAAAACGTCCCACATTAGTTAGAGTCCTTCTTAAGGATTACAAAACTAAAGAAGATGTTAATGCTTTACTTGAGCAATTAAGCGAAGCAAGTAGAGCCGCTGAACAGGATTTATATGCAGAGTATCCTAAGTTGCCCAGAAAGGCTAAGAAGGAACTTAAGAAGAGGCTGAATGCAGTTAATAATGCCTATTGTATTGGTATTACTTTATTGCTGGCTGAATCAGATGGCTTATAAATTCATACCTACTCGATATGTAGACAATAACTCCAAGTTGTTGGCAAGAATTTACTTAAATAGACAAAATTCTCGCCGAGTGGTATTACGAGGATACTATGATTTTGATAAAGAGAAGTTTTACATTTCATCTATATCAAAGAAGGCTAATACAAGGTCTGTGATGAAGTTCTTACTAAAGACTATAGAATGTAGTAGATTTCATTGGGAGTATTCAGGGAACTATGATGATAAGCTCTATCAAGAGTGGTTAAAGGAACATGCAGTATTTAATAGATTGTAAAATTATCGTATGAAAGGAATTAATTTAACAGGATTGGACATGAAGAAGTTTGTTGGAACCGGCTACAACCCGTTTCAAGACATTATTAACACTAATGGTAGAGACGATGGAAGAACTAAGAACGGAGAAACTAAAGGATTCACTAATCCAAAGAAACAAAAGGTGGAGGAACCTAAAGAAAGACCAGAAGTATATTACTAGGATTAAACTCCACGCTGCCTACTGGTATAATCCAGATAAAACGGCAAGAGGTAGACATTGGACAGAATTATATAATTCTAAATATACGTTTGCCTATAAAACAACCAGTACTCCTTGTAGTTGTCCTATATGTAAAGGAGAACGCTATAATAGGAGACAGTTTAAGAAAGAGACAAGAGAATTACTTAATCCAGAATAACTGAATGGGTAATATAAGAAGGCATCAGTACTTTTACTGTGTCATGTAGTTCAATTTGCCTTCTGATGATGCTCCAATAGCTCAGTGAATAGAGCAGCACACTTCACACGGTTGGTGAGCCGTAAATCACCATTAAGCACCTTACTACTAAAATTGGTTGCCACTTGTTTAATTCATTAATTATTCGTATCAATAAATGAATACGAATTATGACAAGTAAATGGATTGACGAGAAATCAAATCTAGAGCAACTGATTTTAGTAGATAAGCTTAGCTATGAAGAGATAGGAAGAAGATATGGATGTACAGGTTCAAATATTAAGAATGTTGCACGTAGAATAGGTATTGAATTACCTGCTAGACGTAGTATAAACCCTAGTGAAACATTTAACAGAGTCCACAAGCAGTGCATAAACTGTGGTAAGGAATTAATTAGTTACAATGGTTCTTATGGTAAGTATTGCAGCAACAAATGTCAAGCAGAGCATAGACATAAGTTAGCGTATCAAAAGATACTGGAAGGTGATTCTAGTATAATGAGAGCTAACTATTCCCCGCAACCATTTAGAGATGACATCTTAAATGAACAAGGAGGAATCTGTGCTATTTGTGGTATGAAACCTGTATGGAATGGTAAAGAACTGGTCTTTGTCATTGACCATATTGATGGTCATGCATCTAATAATAAGAGAGGTAATCTCAGATGTATTTGTCCTAATTGCGATTCACAATTAGACACGTATAAGTCTAAGAACAAGTGTGGAGAGCGTTCTTATTATCGCTACCATAAGGAAGAAGAGATGCTTAATTGTGAATAACTAGGTTCGAATCCTGGTATTCATTCTAATGTGCGGGTCGTAGGTTTGAATCCTACTTGGAGTACTAATAGTGGTTAACATGATTGGGTTCATAGAGTATTTAATTAGTAAAGGGTATAAACCTTATCGCAAGGTAATGTCTAAGAAGGGTTCTACATATGTAGAGGATTCTAATATAGGATTTTATTCTTCTATGTCAGAGCATATTGACCTTCGTCTTATTAAAGGTAAGAAGGAAGTAGTGTATGGATTACATGAGAGAGGACATTCTCCTACTCTTATATATCCTAGACCTAAATGGGTTAAATCTGATGCAGATATGGATAGACTGTTCCTGAATTATTCATTTGAAGAAATTGCTGAAATGATAGGTTTAAAATAGTGCACAATGAGGAGGGTATGCATGTAGAGTTCTACAACATGCTATGGGTTGGAGTCGGAGACTGACAAGAACAGTTGGGGTATGACTAAGTAATTGTGCATTTCATAGATTCTTCCGTAATCAGTCGGACGTTGGGAGCTGATAGCCCTACGATAGTGTGGCTAAATATGGGGGCATAGTATAGTGGCAATTATGTTAGTTTTGCACGCTAAAGACCCGAGTTCGAGTCTCATCAGGTCAACAGATTGTTGAACTTAAATTGAAAGGTAATGAATCGAGAAGATTTGAAAATAACTAAGATTAGTGAAGAGGAATATGAACGCCTTAAAGATTCAGACGGAGAAGGGGAAGCTATGGAAGTGTCAGTTGACTCATTAAAAGCTGAACAAGAGAAGCTAAAGGAGTCAGCATCATTACTTGATGAAGCAAAGAAAGCCTTTTCAGCTTATTGGTTCTTATTGTCCCTCTTTATAGGACAGAATCTATGTTTGGGTGCTGTATTGTGTCAAATCTATTCAGCATGGTCTAAAGGAGAACCCTTCGGATTTATGGTACTATGTGCCATATCAATAATAGTAGCTGCTTCATATTCATGGAATGCAATAAGACCATATCGAGAAAGATATAAGAACTATAAACAAGTTCGCATTGCTTATAGTCGCCTGGTCGAAGCTAATAGAGCTGTGTTGGAATTACTAGAATATGTAGAATCTAAGCCCAAAGAAGAAAGAGCCGAAGAGTTAGCAGAGCCAGTAGTTATGGCTGTGGCTGAACTATTCTTTGCTAGAATGGCATATACTAGGGCACTAAAAGAAGGATTAGAGTTGCAATAACTCAATATGGTGGCATTAGCTCAATTGGCAGAGCATTAGGTTGTGGTTCTAAGGGTTACGAGTTCAAGTCTCGTATGTCACCCAATTCTGCTGTTTAGGTATAAACGTATCATAAATCTTCCTGTTTGGTTTGACTTATTCAGCAGAGTTATATTTTATCTTGAAACGGAATGCCGAGGATGTGGTTAGGTGAAAATCCTAAAGTGGAATGTAGGGTACGTTGCGTGACGAAGTAATGGGAGTAGGTGCGATGGCAGCTTAATTAAAGTGGAGGCCTCACTAATATATGTATGGCTGTACAGCACCGAAGGATTTAGACTGTCCAAAGCAACTGGCGTAATAAAGCATAAAATCCAGTGAAGACGTACGTGTAGGCAGTATGGGGCGGTAGCTCAATGGTAGAGCGCAGGTCTGAAGAGCCTGGCGTTGGAGGTTCGATTCCTCCTTGCCCCACTTTAATAGATTAAATAATTATTAGTAAGATGGACAATAACTTGTATTATATCTTAGGAGGCATCGCCTATGGTATATTTATCCTACAATTCATAATATCATGGGTTGCTGGGGAGTTCGATGTCGACGTAGACTTTGATGGTGATGCTGACTTTGATGTCAGTGATGTTGTATCCTTTAAAGGATTTATCCATTTCTTCATGGGATTCGGAGGATGGACATCTATTAAGCAATTATTAGGTTATGAAGTAACCTGGATTGATTGGTTAATAGGATTCTTTATAGGTCTTGTATTTGTATTTATGCTGTATCATTTATATAAGTTCTGTATGAAATTGCAGAACCTTCCTAAAGACGAACCGAAGACTAACTTAGTTGGCAGAACTGCTACTATCTATGTACATTTAGGTGAAGGGCGCCATTTGGCATCCGTGAACATAAGTGGAGCATTGAGAGAAGTAGAAGTTGTATCTCTTAATAAGAAGATATATCCTGTCAATGAGCCAGTAACGATTCGTAAATACGAAGACAATAAATTATACATAGATTAATACCAATTTCAAGATGGAAATGACATCATTAATTATCGTTGGTGTAGTTGTACTAGTTGCAATCATCACTATCATTGGGATTCTATCCCGCTACCGTAAATGTAAATCTGACGAATTGTTGGTAGTTTATGGTAAAACAGGCTCTCACAAAGAGAAAGTTAGCGAACGCGACGCTAAAGGTAATCTGGTTGACAGAGAAGTTGAAATTAAAACTGCCAAGGTTTATCATGGTGGTGCAGCTTTTGTATGGCCGATTATACAGGGTTATGAAGTAATGTCAATGCAACCGATTCAATTGAATCTTGTATTGAAGAATGCTTTGTCAGCTCAAAATATTCGTGTAACTATTCCTACTACTGTAACTGTTGCTATTAGCCAAGAACCGCTGATTATGCAGAATGCTGCTAATCGCTTACTAGGTGCTGATGATGACGTTAAAGAAAGTTTGATTTCAGATATTGTTTATGGTCAGATGAGGCTTGTTATTGCTTCGATGACTATTGAAGAGCTTAACTCTGACAGAGACAAGTTCCTAGCTCAAGCTAGAGACAATATCAATACGGAATTGAACAAACTTGGTCTTTATCTGATGAATATCAATATCAGTGACATTCAAGATGCTGCTCAATATATTGATAATCTTGGTAAGAAAGAAGAGACTAAAGCAAGAGCGCAATCACAAGCTGATATCGCAGAAGAAGAGAAGAAAGGAGCAATCCAGATAGCTCAAACTACGAGAGAGAAGGAGATTGCAATTGCAGCAGCTACTAAGGAGCAAGAAACTATAGTGGCTGAAACTAACAGGGAGAAAGAAGTTGCTATTGCTAAGACCACTAAAGAGAAAGAAACTCAATTGGCCGAGCAGCATAAGGAACAACAAATTGCTGTTGCAGAGCAAAGAAAGGAACGTGAAATTGGTGTGGCTACAGCCCAAACTGAAGAAGCTTCCAAAGTTGCCGAGCAAGAAGCATTGAAAGCTGCCAAGATTGCAGAGCAGCAAGCTTATGCAACTGCTAAAGAAGCAGAATTTACTGCCAAAGCTGAAGCCGCTAAGGCAGAAGCAGAAGCAGAGAAGGAAGTTCGTATGGCAGTAGCAGCACAAAACCAAGAAGCTGAAACTGTTAAAGCACAGCAGGAGAAAGAAGCTAAAACTGCACAGTATGAATCAGAAGCCCGTCAAAAGGCAGCTGAAGCAGAGAAAGCAGCAGGAGTAGCTGAACAGAAAGCTACTATTGAAGTTTCCAAAGCTAAGGGAGAAGCAGAGAAAGCTAAAGCTGAAGCTGAAAGAGTAGCTGGTACTTCCAAAGTTGAAGCTCAAATGGCAGTTGCTAAAACAGAGCAAGAACGTCAGGTAGAAGTTAATGAAGCTAAAGCTAAAGCTGAAGAAGCTAAGCTTAAAGCCGAAGTGATTATACCTGCCGAGAAGGCCAAAGAGAAAGCTAAGATTGAAGCAGAAGCTGTTAAGAGTGTAGCCATTCTTGAAGCAGAAGCGGAAGCAGCTAAAATCTTGAAAGCAGCAGAAGCTAAAGCAAATGCTACTAAGATGCAACTGGAAGCAGAAGCTGAAGGTACTAAGAAGAAACTTCTTGCCGAAGCTGAAGGTAAGAAAGCATCTTTAATGGCAGAAGCTGAACAGAAACAGGCAATGGAAATGGCTCCGGCTCTTGCAGTTGAACATATGATTAAATCAGGTATGCATCCTGAAGCAATCGTTCAATATGCAATGACCGACAGGTGGAAGGAAGTTGCTGAAGCCAACGCTAAGGTATTTGAACATATCCAGCTTGGTAATGTTACTGTGTATGGTGATTCCAACACTGCTGGACAGTTCATGGCTAATATGGCTAAGAATCTTGCTCCTAGCTTGGAGATTGCCCGTAATTTGCCTATTGCAGATTCGCTTAGGCAAATAATCACTGGCAAGAAGCCAGAAGAATCACCAGCTAAAGGTGATAATTTTCCTCCTGTAAAGTAATCCTTTTACAGTGAATTTCTAAGAAGACTTACAGCACTAAGGTAATCATAAGCGATTGATATAGCATAAATAAGTCTTCTGTGGATTGAAGAGTTGGGTGAGTGGCTTAAACCAGTCCCCCGCTAAGGGACCGAACCTCAAAAGGGTTCCGCTGGTTCGAATCCAGCACTCTCCGCGCTGGCTAATAAGAGTTTGCGAAAATCATTATTAACCTAATTATTAGAATTATGGTGAAGGTATTAAATTCAAGAGAATTGAGGAGTATAGATTTAAAATCTATTCCTGATGCAGTTATCTTAGCTTTTAATACTTTAATAGTTAAGAACTGGAGTGGTAAAGCTTCTGAATTTAAGCAATCAGATGTAATAGCCTATGTAGCATCTGAAGGTTTAACTGAAGAAGAAGTAATTAAGAACCATTGGTTAGATGTAGAACCTCTATATCGAGAGAATGGTTTTGATGTGAAGTATGTAAGATGTCCAGAAGGCAATAAGTTTGTATTCTGGAAAGCTTAATAAGGTATACTGGATTCGACTAGTGGTTTAGGTCGACGCACTTTCTATGCGGGGGTTCGAATCCCCTATCCAGTGCATTAGTAATGAATTAATAATTACAGCTTATGAAAGAATGTAACAAAGTATTCTTTGGCGAGAAGGGATTAACCCAAACTTCTGCCAATCACCTGGCTAATATAGCTAAGGAAACAGTAGAATCTAATAGACAAGCTTTAGATTCTGTAGGGTTTGTGAATGTCAATATTAGCTTGCTAAGTGGAGGTAACTCTAGGACTGTGAAGACAGGTAGAAATGAGGCATATCTTGATAATGTGCCCACATTACTTCAAGAAGTTGCTAATATGAATGCCTTCTGTGCATGGATTCGTGAAGCTATTAAGGCTAGAGAAGAAGAACTTGAAATTATTAACAGGTACACATGGGATTTATATGCTACAGACGTAGCTGGATTCAAGTTGGACACCCCGATTAAGGGTCATATCCTTACCGAAGAGGAAGCAATTGCTTCATTGAGCATTGCAGAACGTATGGAATATTACAGACTAGAAGCAGAAGCATCTGCTATTGGTAAGTATATTCATCCGATGCGTCCGTTTGCAAATGCCCGTAGAGCTTTAATGGATGCCTATACTAATCCTACTAAAGTTGAAGGTTCTGGTACTGACACAATCGTGTACTCGTATGACCCGTCTGTTAGTAGCGATAAGGTAGAGAATACATTCTTTGCATTACAGCAGAAACACAGAGACATATCAGCCAGACTTAATAAGATTAAGTTTAAGATTGATAAAATGGTAAAGGATTCTGAATATGAAGTCAATCAGGCTTATAAACAAGCTGTTGATAGATTCAATTTGGATGCCAAAACCCTGTCTCAACAATGTGAAACTTGGAAAGTTGAAGAACGTAAGAAACTATTGGAACTTAAGATAGTAATTCCTAATGAGTTACAAGCAACTTATGAATTGCTAACTAAGATTTCCAATCCAGATAAATAGGTGCTATAGTCTTGAATCTCATTGGATTCTAACATAGCTTTGCGTGAGTAGTATGAATTGCATCAAAGACTCTAGTCGATGCATTGTCGACAAATTAATCGTGTTCTGTATTTCATACAGGGACGATTTCCAGCATAATTAAGTATTATTAATTCAAACCCTGTCAGTCTATTGCGAAGTTACAAAATTCCTTTGACTTTGCCCTAGATAGCAATAGGCTGGTCTTTGACTTTAATCTTAATTTTGTCATAGTTGCAATTAACTACTCACGACTATTTAACACACAGCTATCTACTAACTGGTTAGGTAATATGCCTCTCAAGCATAAAATACGGGTTCGAGTCCCGTTAGCTGTACCTCGTACATAATCCTTCCAATCAGGTAACTGGTTAGGCAATAATAATCATGTACACTCTAAGGCAACGTAAGGGATGGAAGCTTAGACGGTAGCTAGCACTGTAGTACGCAATGGTGGGATAGAAACGGCTAGCACCCACTTTCTATGAATTGCCATGTCCCATTTGGCACATCTGAATAGTAATTGTGAGTTGGACACACGGTTACAGTAAGAGAATGACTCAGCTAGCGGGAAGGGACAATATCTGAATAACTGACTGCAAGTCCAAGCATAGGTTTAGAGGGTAGGTTAAGCAAGCTTCATGGTGCATTCGTTCAGTGATAGGATGCCTCACTGTCTATGAGGAGACCACGGGTTTGAATCCCGTATGCACCGCTTTCTTTGATTTACGAAGGAGATGTCAGCACACTTAGTAACATCGTCTCCTGTTTATGCCGACTTCGCATAGTGGTTGATTGCACGTGACTTGTAATCACGAGAGGAAACTCCACGTCAGTTCGAATCTGACAGTCGGCTCGATTGTAATCCTAGATGATTACAGTTAGATTATAAATTACCACACAGAGATGCTTATTGAATTTAACATGTTAAATGTAAGTGTAAATGAGCAGTTTTAAAGAGAAATTAAGTAAGAGTGGACAAAGTGTACTTGATGCAAGAGCGCAGAATCTGTATGAATTGGCTAAAATCGAGGAAGACAGATTTGTTCAGGATTGTAAGTTGAAAGTACTTCGCATTCAGGGAGAAATCAACAAACACAATGACCTAGCTGTTAAATCAAGAGACTCTTTGAATCCGGGAGAAGGACTGAATCCGGCTGAATGGGTAAGAACAAGACATGAATTGGCACGTAAACTACGTGTTGCAAAGATTGAGCTTGCTCTGGCTATGCAAGTCGATGCAGAAGAATTTCCCGCTGATGCATCAGAATCCATTAATTTGGATGACGTGAAAGATGACGCTGCTGCAACTGTAAATGAGTAATTTATGGGAGCAGGTAGTTATTCTAGAATGGCTTATGATGTAGAGGCCAGCAGTAGAGGTTTGTACACTTCTACTAGGGATGAACTCTTTAGTAGCCATGCCATTAATGCATGTAATACTGCTGCATCGCTTAACAACAATGTTAGGCAGTATAACACGCAGATAAGGCAAGAAATGGTTAACGTGGGTGTTCGTGAATCTCGTGATTCTAAAGAACATCCTTTCTCTACTCCGATAATCATTGCGCTAGACGTTACTGGTTCAATGATGGACACACCTTATGAAATGATTAGAGACCAATTCCCTAAGATTATGGACTCTCTCATTCAACTAGGTGTGTGTGACCCACAAATCATGTTTATGGCAGTTGGGGACCACGTTTATGACCGATATCCAATTCAAATTGGGCAGTTTGAGTCTGATACAGCTAAAATTCTTGACACTTTACAATCGTTCGTGATTGAAGGTGGAGGAGGAGGTAATAGAGGCGAAAGCTATCTACTAGCTCATATTGTGGCAGGTTATCATACCGAAACTGATTCCTGGTTTGAAAGACACACTAAGGGATTCCTATTTACTATTGGAGATGAACCAAATCTCGATAAGGTAGAGGGGTGTTACTTAGAACGTGTTCTAGGGTATCAAAAAGGTGCTAAAACCATTACTTGTCAAGAAGCTCTTGACAAAGCAAAGGAACAGTACCATGTATTCCACATTCACATTACTAATGCCAGTCATGGCTCAAGGGTTGCTGAATCTTGGAAGACTTTACTTGGACAGAATGTATTAACATGTGCATCTGGAGAAGTAGACAAGGTGATTGTCACCGCAATTAAAGAGAACTATGAGGAGCCTGCTGAAGGTTTAGCTCCTAGTGCTTCTGTTAGTCAAGAATGGCAAGATGTGCCGTCTGATAGTAATGACAAATTTTATTAAACTGAAATGATTAGTATTGTATTAGGAACATTCTTTGGAGACGAAGGTAAGGGACAGACAGTTCACAACTTATGTAACAAGTACATAGGTAAGCGAGAGTCTGTATTAGTAGTCAGGTTTAGTGGTGGACATCAAGTAGGACATACTGTAAAGCATGGAGACATGATGCACACCTTTAGTAACTTTGGCAGCGGAACCTTACTTGGAGTGCCGACGTATTGGTCCGAATACTGTACTGTAGACCCAATTACCTCTATGTTAGAGGGTGCAGACTTAGCTAAAATGGGAGTTCATCCCATTGTTCAGTATCACCCTCACTGCCAAGTTGTAATTCCCTTCGATGTCTATTCCCAAGTTAATAACGAAGAGAACTTACGACATGGTACTGTAGGTACAGGGTTTAAAGCTTGTTTGGACCGAGTTAAGGCAGGATACAGCTTAACAGTTGTAGATTGTATGAATCCTTACATACTACGTGAGAAACTAAATGCCATAGTGGATAACTATTACAACATGTCTAGTAAATATCCTTCGATAGACCTAGACAACTGGTGTAGGTTAGCACATGCTTATTTCTTACATACAGGTACGGTTAATGAAGATTGCTTGTTGAATTATGATAACCTAGTGTTTGAAGGTTCACAGGGAATATTGCTTGACCAAAGATTCGGCATAATGCCTTATTGTACTCCGTCTAATACAACTTCACAAAACGCTTACGAGCTGTTGCGGAAAGCAGGTATACGTAAAGAAATCCAAACTTGTTATGTAACTCGTCCTTATATAACAAGGCATGGTAACGGCCCATTTCCTTCTGGAATGTCTGTTAGGGATGTCGATGACCCTAATAATAAGTTCAACGATTTCCAGAAGACGCTTAGGGCTATTGATTTCGACAAAGACCTATTCGCACACAGTGTACGCATTAACCGTTCATTTAAAGTTCCTTATAGGAATGAACGAACGGAGAAATTGTACGTATCACATTGGGATGAAGCATCTGACGCAGAGCAAGAAATGCTAGCGAATTTATGGATGTCAATACAACCCATGATATTCGATAAGTTAGTTTAGGAGTCTTCGGACTCCTTTTACTGGGCTATGGTGTAATGGTAGCACAACAGGTTTTGGTTCTGTTTGTCCAAGTTCGAATCCTGGTAGCCCAACTACTAATTATTTCAGTTTAAAATAGAATTTATCATGAAGTCACTAACAACACTACTCTTTGAGAACTGTTAATTGTGAGTAAACATGGGCGTTCGGGGCCCGTATCTCAATCGGTTAGAGAAACTGATGAATATTTGTTTATAGGGACGTATCCCCTCTGCCTTATACGCTGTTGAAAGGGTAATAGGTTACATGTGGGTTCAATCCCCACCGTCCCCACTCTATGAACAATAATAACTATCCACAACAAAAACTACGCGGAATGAAACGGAAGTATGAAGCCGTTCAAGCACGTGGTGGTAAGTGCGAACGATGTGGCTATTCTGCTAATTTAGCAGCTCTTGACTTTCATCATCGTAATCCTCTTACTAAAGAGTTTCAGATAGATATGAGAGTATTCTCAAATACTAGTTTAGATAAATTAAAAGATGAATTAGATAAATGTGAATTACTCTGTGCTAATTGTCATAGGGAGCATCACTACCCTGATTATGACATGTCAAATGTAACTATTTTAACAAGTTCTTGTGATAAAAACTCGTTTAGTTCTGAATTTGGCAGTGTCTGCCCTGTATGTGGTAAACGATTTCCAAAAGTTACTGGTAAGACATTCTGTTCTAAGGAATGTAGGGAAACCAATAAACACTATCCCACTAAGTCCGAAGTAGAAGAGCAATATAAACTACTAGGGACATGGGAGAAAGTTGCATCGCATTATGGCATTTCTAGGAGAGTGATACAAAGAATACGAGCCAAAGATTCAAATCAGGAGGTTGTCGGTTCAAGTCCGGCCGGGCCCACACAGTTAATAGTTGAATCGAATGAGTAAGGTAGTAGGTAGCATTGACGGCTACGATGTCATTTATGTGGAAGGCAAGAATATGATATTCTGTAAGAATACTATATTACCCTTTCCACTCATTAAAAGAATTATCAGAGGAGGTCTATGTAGGGAAACAATCGAAGAGAAGAACCTGACTATCACTCAAGACGGTTCTATTATTCAACTTGGTTGTTTAACTACAACAAGAGAGAATTGTGAGGCAATCATTAAAGAAGTAAATAAGATTAATAAACCTAATTAAGTAATGGCAAAGAACATTATTCCGCAAGGAACTACAGCTGCTATTAAGCAGAGAGTTAACAAGTACGAGGAAACTCAGAAACAGAGAATGATTGAAGTGCTCCAAAGCAACGTGAAGTATGCTGATGCTCTGGGATTCATCGAAGGTGAAATCAAACAGTCCAAGAAAATGGCAAGTTTCAAATACTCGCTGCTTTGTTGGAAACCGGACGGTGTATATCAGTTGAACAGAGCAATCAATGAAATCTTCGGTTCTGCCGTTAGTAAGGAGGATAACAGTCCTTCTGGAAACAGCAATATTGATACCGTAGACGTTGTTCTGGCAGACGGTTCTCGTACCAAGGTTCCGTTTGGTAAAATCAGCCTTGAAGAATTGGGAGAAGATTCTGAAATCAACATCAACTATGACAATGACCGTCATTTGCTCCTTATTAAGGGACAATGCCAGTTCAAATATCAGTCATTGATTGATGATATTGTTGACAGAACTAAAGAGCTGTTAGCATCGGAGTCTATCTACAAGAATCAAGCACTGGAAATCAGCAATCTGTCTGAACCTACTATCATGACACTTGCCGGCATTGAGAAACAATTCATGGTTCTTTCTAAGAAGACTGAATTTGAATTGCAACCGCTACGTTCAAGAATCTTGTATCCGGAGAAATGTCTGGCTAAAGGTATTCCATTGAAGTACGGTTGTTTGCTGGAAGGTAAATATGGTACAGGTAAGACCTTGCTGGCATTTAAGCTGGCTAAAGATGCTGTGACAAACGGCTGGTCATTCGTGTATTTGAAGAATCCTTCTCTTCTTGCAGAAACTCTGCGCATGTGTAAAGTTGTTGACCGTTCGGGCCATGGTGTTGTCGTATTTGTTGAAGATATTGACCAAGTAACTAGAGGTAACAGAGATGCTGCTATGCAAGACATCCTGAATACTCTGGACGGTGGTGATACCAAAGACATGAACGTAATCACCTTGTTCACTACTAATCACATTGAATTGATTGAACCTACCTTCTTGAGAGGTAAGAGAATCGGCTCTGTGATTACTATGGACTGTCTGGACGCTGAAACTGCGGAGAAATTCATCCGTTCTACTTTCACCGCTGAAGAAGGATATACAATCGACGATGATTTGAGTGAAGTATGTAACTATATTCAAGAAGCTGAAATTGCTCCGGCATTTATGGCTGAAATCGTTGAATCAACCAAATCCAAACTTATCTTTACAGAAGAAACCCATGTAACATCGTTCCATATCAAAGCTAGCGTTGAATCTTATCAACGTCAACTTGGACTTGCATCCAAGAAAGCTGTTGTGGAAACTCCGGCTGAAAGATTGGTAAATGCTCTCAAACTCGTTCTGGGTACAGAGAAGCTTGAAGCAATTACTCAGATGTGTGAGTATCAGTGGGAACTCGACCGTAAGGACTATTCTACGGAGAAGAAAGACAACAAATAAACCTTGGAGGGCGAGAGCAATCTCGCTCTCCTTTTATTAACAACTAAATGAAACATTTATTGATATTCCTATTAGTCTTATTAATGTCTGCAACTAAGGTGGATAACACACCTAGAGACTTTCATGTAAGTATAGTAGGAGAAGAGAAAGTAGAACAATTTGAATCCAAATTCCCTCAAATAGTTAAGGACGAAGCCGTGTATATTGCATATCTTCAGCGATACTATAGAGGACATGAAGATGAATTTATCAATTTGATGAAGTAACAATGGGGTAGTGGCGTAACGGTAGCCGCGTTGGTCTTAGGAACCAATGAGCTAAGCTCGTGTGAGTTCGAGTCTCACCTACCCTACTAGATTATTAACTATTAAATGTATTTAATTATGGTAGAAACTTTAAGTGAGCTGCTTGAAAATGCAGCTAACGTAGCAGAGGACAACGGTGGTAAGCTTTCTATAGCAAGTGCGGCAGTATTAATTGCTGAAGCTTACGAGTTAGGAATGGATAAAGCAACTAAATTACTGACAGAGGATGCCGACAATTGTTGATATGAGACCAACAAATTACCTGGACAGAACATCCTCAAGAGTATAGTGATGCAATGCTTGCATACAGGAAGCGTTGGAATAATACAATTGATTTGTCATGTGAAGACTTCTTTAAGATGAAACAGTTTGTACAGACTGGTTCCAAACTGCAAGCAGTTAAGCATGTAAAAGAATCTGCTAAATGTGGTTTAAAAGAAGCTAAGGATTTTGTTGACACTTATTGCGATTACGTATTATGAGGTGGTTGTATCATATCCTAATTAATTGGATAGACTTAGTAAGAGATTGATATGGAAACAGCATTAATGATTACTGTAGTCATTGCATTTGTGGCTGCATTAATAGCTATGTTACTAACTATATGGGATTGTGACTTTAAATGGGTTAAGATATTCTTAAGTATAGCTGCTATAAGTACTATAGGAATGATAATTGTAGTTACAATCAAGGTCATGATGTCAGTATAAGGGTATGGCTTGATGGCGAAATTGGTAGACGCCCCAGATTTAAGCTCTGGTGTCCAGAAATGGACGTGTGGGCCCACTCAAGCTACTAATAATTAAAGGAAGGAGGATTTATGAAAGAACTATTAGAAGAATTAAAGAAACAGTATGAGGGCAATAGCGTCATGGAAGCTGTTGCTGTATCTATAGAGAAGGCATATAAAATCGGGTATTCTGAAGGTTTTGCTGCTGGTGAAGAAGCAATGAAGAATCTAATTGACAAGTTAACATCACCTACAATATCTAATTAATATGACTATAGAAGAGTTCCTGCGTAAAATAGTTGAGATTGATTTAACTCAAGCTCAACACGTGTTCCATGATTGGGATGCTGCTCTGGAGAATTATGCTATTAGGTACAAGAAACACGGTTCACCCAATGTAGTTAGGTTATTAAAGATTGCCAACTCATTGGGTGAACTTGTTGATTTATATAGGGGAGTAGTGCTAAGAAGATATCCAATGACTATAGCTTCGTTGAATAGTAAAACTGTCAGATATAATGAGTTGATATCTTACTATAACTACAAGAATGGGCAAGAGTTAACCTTGTTTGAAAGGATAAGTAATGGCTCTACCATGGAAGAGAGATTAAACTTTGTATATTTAATGTCTAAAGCCGATGCATTACAAGGAGAGACTATTGACCGAAGGAAAATCCTTCAGAACCTCAGAGAAGGGAAACTCTATGACTCCTCTAATCAAATCTGGCCAAGAGCATGTCTTGAGTCCTATAAATCTTAGCGATGTAGAGGTAGGTGATACAACATTAGTACTAAGCAATGGAAGGAGAACAGGAATCATGCTTTGCCCAAGTTTGGTAAGATTGCTAAACCTCATAAAGCAGCAGACTATTATGATTACTGTTATGGATTTGCCAATTCTAATCCTGACTCCAATGGAACAGACTCTGACTTTTATAGACCGAGGTTGCTAGGTCATTATTGGTGTATGGTTAATGGTACTCCAGTTGAGTTGCCAGTATATCATGTGCGTGACTATATAAGGTGGTGGTTAGACGGCAAGCAAGGCAGACTTCCTGGGACTAGAGAAGTAGTTAAAGTCGATACGTACCAGCAACTCTTTAGACCTGGAAAGAACTATTCAAGAAATGGCTAGAGAAACTAGCATGTAGGCATGAATGGACTATAATAGCAAAAACTAGCTATACTGATTGTAACAGATACTTACTAGTATGTTCCAAGTGTGGTAAGCTTAAAAGGAAACGAGTATAGACCAGGCTGGAATCTGGGTTAAATAAAGTCCAGCGATGACAACTAAAGCAGAGTTGAGCGTATGTAATAAGACGTGCAGTTTAGCGCTGACTGTGGGGTGGTTGCAGAACACCTCTTTAGGAATGACTATTAGTGTTTGACTATTAGTATTCTAACCACTGCTCCATGCGGTTGTAGTGTAAAGGAGGGCACATCACTAATTTTAGTATGCGCACAAGTGATAGATTGGGTTCGATTCCCGACAGCCGCTCACCCTGAACCCTGTAATTCTAATCCTATAAGATGTTTGGAAAGAAACAATCAGCCGAACCGGCTAAAGTAACAAGTACCTCACTAGCCGAGGAATCAGCTAAGATTATTGATGTATTTGAGAAAGCTGTTACCAATCTTAAAGAGGTAGCATCTAGAGCTCAAGCAGAGAAAGAGGTTAGAGAACAAGAGATTATCGAATTACAAACTGAAGCTGCAAACCTTGAAGCAGTTTCTAACAAAGCAACAGCCATGGCCGAGAAGATTGGTGGGTTGCTATCATAACATTATGGACAAAATCAGAGACGTATCAGAAATTGATTTCAAAGTGGAGGAAGTAATGAAAGCTAAATCTTTCAATGACTTCGTAAACGGAGATGTAGAGAAAGCTTTCTATTTGGGCTTCTTTAGAAATGAATTGCAACAACCTCTATCTGTTGCTATGCAAATTAGAGGTGATGAAGGCATAGCCTTAGTAAAGAGTTTTGACGAAGCGATGCAGAAGGCTAGACCTTATGTAGAAGAAATGTCTGCTATAGCTGATGATGCTATGGCTAAAGAGGAGTTCACAATGTTAGATGTAGTTAATGAAGTCTCTGACAAGGTTAACTACAAACAGGAGGAAGACAAATTCTATGTCATCTTTATCTTAGGTATGTGGGTTAAGCATCTTATTGATGAAGATGTCATATCCGAAACAGAAGAAGATGAGGATGATGAGGATTTTGTTGAGAATCCTAATGCCGACGCATAAGTACAGAATATACTGTGATGGTGCCTATTCTCCTGCGAGAAATCAAGGGGGAATAGGCTTTGTCATTTTAGAGGATGACAAGAAGATATTCCAATACAGTAAGATGTATAAGAACAGCACCAATCAGCGAATGGAGCAAATGGCTGCCATAGTTGCCCTGGAATCCATAAAGGAACCTTCTGAAATTACAATAGTAACAGATTCTATGTATATTGTAGGAACTCTTACTAAAGGGTGGAAGAGGAAAGCCAATACTGATTTGTGGGAACGTCTTGATAAGGCTGTGAACAGGCATAAAGTAGTGTCTGTTGAGTGGTGTAAAGGTCACGCAAGTGATGAACATAATAAGGAAGCCGACAAGCTTGCTTATAATGCTAGTAACGAAATAGGATAAACCTATGAAATACAAGAAGAAAGTACAACGTCTTAAAGACCGACAGGCTTGGTGGGATAAGCAATCTGATTCATTTAAGAGAGCTACTACCAGACCAGGTTCAGTTAAAAAGAAAGCATAAAGATTATGGACACACAAATTGGTACTAGACCCCAAATAGGAGCTCTAGAGATTCATCAAGCTTATATATTAGCTAGCTTAAACTGGTTGCAACAAACCAGAAGCTTAGAGATGAATCATGTTGCAATTGAGAAAGCTGAGAAAGCTAAGTTACTAGGGTTTGATCACTCTTCAGTTATTACAGATGCCGAGAAGTATATGAATAACTTAGAGACTTTTAAATGCTATAACTTCTTCTCGCAGAACTTCCCTGGATGCATTATACTCAAAGAGGAAGATTTTATTAATCTGAATGTTAAGTATGGATTGGTATCCGGGCCACTATCGTATTATAAAGGTGATATACCAGAAGATAATCTGGATGAAATCTTGGCTACTAAGACTACACTAGACTCGTTAACGGATAATAAATACTCTAATCGTGATAATGCTCTTATTACTAACGTAAAAGTCAATGTCAGAAGGATTAGTACCCCAAATCCATACTCTCACTATAACTTTTATCGTGAAGAGCCTGTTCCCGAAGGTCTAATATTCTTACAATACCACAAGAAAGAACTTCTAGCGTATCCATTTGCCAAGTATTGGAATGGAAGAACTAAGGGAGTAACTATGTCTCATATTGCCTGTAAATCTACAGACTTATTTATAGCTGCACCAGTAGACGATATGCAACAACTGGTATCTTTTACTGAAACTGAGATAAGAGTAATACCACGAAGTATTGATCCGTTTGTATTCCAAGTGACCCCAATAGGTGTTGTTATCTATTCTAAATGGGGAGAAGAAGCCAGTGATGCTATCTTTGATAATGTAAAACCTTTATAAAATTTAATTATCGTGGAATTTATTGATTTTAAACGAGCAGTTTATAAGCAATTTGATGCCTTAGCTAATAATGCTGATAGATTGTATTTAACTAATGTTAATAAGGATGAGCTGTGGGATTGTTACATAGATTCTTATCCAGAAGACGAGAGACAATCACATACATGTAATTGCTGTCGTCAATTTATCAAACCTTATGGCAATGTAGTTGCAATAGTTAATAACAAGTTAGTAAGTATTTGGGATTCCTTAGTGTTAGATGAACCTTATGCTACAGTAGCCAGAAACTTAGCCCAACTTGTTAAATCTAAACCAGTATGTGACGTATTTGTTAGTAAGGTGGTTAAACTGGGTACAGATAAGAACAATGTGTGGATAGAAACTCCTACGAGACACGTACATACATGGAATCATTTATTTTACAAGCTTCCTAATCATTTACTTTGTGCAGTATCTGATTCTGAAGAAGCAGTACAAGGAGCACTTCGTATCAATAAAACAGTATTGAAGCGGGCTTTGGATGAGTTATCCATGGATGCTTTTGACATTGTTCTGGATTTGATTTCACAGGGTTCTTTGTATCGTGGAGACCAGTATAAATCCGATCTAGAGGCATTTGTTGCACTCAAGAAGAAATATGAAGTAGTTCCTCGTGAGGAACGTGATAATTTCTGCTGGGTTGAATCTGCTAAAGTTGGATATGTAGGACGTATTAGGAATACTGCTATAGGTACTCTACTTGTAGATATTACTAATGGACGTGATCTCGATGCCAGTGTTAGTGCCTACGAAAGAATAGTAGCTCCTGCTAATTATCAAAGACCTAAGTCAATTGTTACTAAAAGAATGATTGAGGAAGCACAGAAGAAAGTGCAGGAACTAGGTCTTATGGATTCTCTACCTCGTAGACATGCTGCCTTAGAGGATATAACAGTTAACAATGTTATATTCGCTAATCGTGATGCCAAGAAGGTAATGGCTGGAAATATATTCGAAGAACTAGCCGCAGACACTAAAGTCAATCCTAAGAAGTTTGACAAGTTAACTGAAATTAGCATTGATGATTTCATTGCTAATGTAGTACCTACTGCCACTAACATAGAAGTGTTAATGGAAAGTAGACTGTCTAATAACTTAGTAACTCTTACAGCTCCTGTTAATAAGGATGCAAAGAATCTATTTAAATGGCCAAACAACTTTGCTTGGACATATAATGGAGGAGTAGCTGATTCTATTAAAGAGAAAGTAAGAGCTGCTGGTGGTCAGACTGAAGGTTTCTTAAGATGTTCGTTGGCATGGTCTAACTATGATGACTTGGATTTGCATGTCGTTGAACCTTCATACAACGAAATCTACTATTCTAACAGAACTGGTAAAAGTGGCGGTAAGCTAGACGTGGATGAAAATGCTGGATATGGCAAAACTCGTAAACCCGTTGAGAACATCATATGGGTTGACGAACGTAAGATGCTTGAAGGCAATTACACCGTATATGTTAATAACTTCTGTTGTAGAGAATCTGTTGACACAGGCTTTACATTGGAAATAGAATATAATGGAGAAGTTCGACAATTTGTCTATGACAAACCCGTTAAACATAAAGAGAATGTCATGGTTGCCGAGATTACTTACAGTAAATCTAAAGACATCCAAATAAGAGAGCTAATACCCAGTACTAGCAATTCGTCAATAGGCATATGGAATATTGATACTAACAAGTTCCATAAGGTGAACGTGATGATGCTGTCTCCCAATTATTGGGATGAGCAGGGTATTGGCAATAAACATTACTTCTTTATGTTGGATGATTGCAAGAATCCGGAGCCTGTTCGTGGATTCTTTAACGAATATCTTAACAGTGAGCTAACTCCTCACCGTAAGGTATTTGAGGTTCTAGCTGATAAGATGAAGACTCCTTACCAAGAACATCAATTGAGTGGATTAGGATTCTCATCTACTATGCGTAATTCCGTTATTGTTAAAGTGGACGGAACATTTAGTAGAACTTTAAAAGTCAATTTCTGATGTTCAGATTTCTAAAAACGCAATGATTCTGAAGTTATAACTCCAGAAGTGGTTGACGTGCCGGTGATGACTATTCAGTCCAACATAGCTATGGCTCTTGCTTTATGTATGGAGGAATATCTACGTTCTGTTTCCAAGACATCAGTTGATATTCCTAATAGAGATACATTAGTAAGAGAATACAACACGTTGGGCTAGGTAGAAATGAGCTATTTGTAGCTTGCCCTCCTAGTCAATTAGACAATCCAGAGGTTACAATCACTAAGAAGGCAGTAGACCCTCTTGTGTACCAGCCTTGTGCTTATGGTATTCTCATTCACAGTATGTGGGGAGAAGAATCAGAGGACAAAGTGTTTGAAGAATATAAACGTATTAACAATTTAATGCTATAATTATGTTTGAGAAAGCATCTAGAATGAAATTGCGTTTTAACACGCAACGTGGAGTTCTTTCTGTTGAAGACTTGTGGGATTTACCCTTAATTCAACTTGACAATATTGCAATTGCTCTTAACAAGAAATTGCAAGAGTCTAAAACTGAAAGCTTCATCAAAACCCGGACTAAAGACACTACCGAACTTGAACTGAAATTCAATATTGCAAAACACATTATTGATGTTAAGTTGCAAGAACAGGAAGACCGTCTACTTGAAAGTGAGAAGAAAGCTAAGCGTCAGAAGATTCTTGACCTTATGGCTAAGAAACAAGACGCTGAACTCGAAGGCAAATCTCTGGAAGAATTAGCTAAAGAACTTGAAGCACTTAATTGATTATGGACTTTGAGAAAGAAATAAAGAAATGGCAGAAGGTGAACAGTTCTGAAACTAAAGCCCAGCTCTTTGAAGCAGTAGATTACATCTGCGCTGATGAGCCTAATGGATTAGTAGGAGTAACTGGTTTGCTATTTGATGCCGATAAACTCAAGAGGAGTATCAATGCTGCGCTTTCCAGGAGAGCGGAAGCTAACGTGGTTACACGTAGATATGGTTTGCGTCAGCAGGTGCTATACTTGATGTACTATGGCGAAGAGTGACTATAAGTGCTCTTGCGCTGGAAGAGGCTAAACTTTAAAGGAAGCATGTAAGTAATACTGTGAGTTATGCTGACAGACCGTCCACGTGAAAAGCCCAGTACGTGATACTGGCAAGGGCGGCCGTTAAATCGGAATTGCTTCCTGTATGGTCCCATAGTTCAATGGATAGAACGCTGGTCTACGGAACCTGAAATGGCAGTTCGACTCTGCCTGGGACTACTAACTTAATAAGGAAAGAGATGACTAACTTAGAAATTATTAAAAGATTAAAGATTGCTAAAGACTTGTACGATAAAGATACAAAGCCAGGTAGTGATAAGAATGGTGGTATGTGCCACTATATGAAGCAAGCATTCAACGGAGTGTTTAAAGAAGGAATACCTCCCTCTTATAATGAATTAGTGGCATTAATTCCGGAGTTTAACCCAGAGTTTCTAGGAGGTAATGTCAAACAAGAAGAAGTAGCTAGGCTGGTCTTTTGGTGGCCCGTAGATGAGAAGAAACACAGGCTTATAGCCTTCGATAAACTCATCCATTGGTACACAGAAAGAACCAATAAGCACACTATCTTACTAAAAGCTAAGAAGCTGTTTGAAGACCATTCAGAATACTGGGGAATGTGTTTCTGCATTGAACATGCTATGGCTGGCACAGAAAGAGGAATCAACATCTATGATGAACGTGATGTAGTTGCTATGTTTCCGGAGTTCAATAGAGAGTTCTTAGGTGCACCTAAAGACAGGTATGGTAAGGCATTTTGGTGGACTCCCGATGACGAGAAGGGTCACAATGCTAGGATTGAAGCATTTGATAAACTGATTAAGTATTACGAAGGAAGATGAACTGGATAAAAAGAATCATGAATAAGTTATTTATTGATAATGAGTCCTATAACATTGAAGAGGACAATATCACTATCTCACAAATCAAGCGTAAAATTTACGTAAATGGTAAATTAATATCTGAAACGAATAAGGATAGTGTACATATCAGTTTTACTGGTAACGTAAAAGAGCTTAACTGCAACACATGTGATATTGACGGAGACGCATTTGCTGTACATGGTAATAGTGTTAAAGTTAAAGGCAATGTGGGAGGTTCTATAGAAGCTAACAGTATTGAGGTTGGTGGTAATGTACAAGGAGACATTGATGCTAACTCTGTTAAAGTAAAAGGCAGACACACTGGGAATATTAACGTATAACGTAAAGGGGTCTAGTAGCTCAGTAGAATAGAGCGTCCCTCTCCTAAAGGGAAGGTCACGAGTTTGAATCTCGTCTGGACCACAAACCAATTATTAGTTATTATGAAGAATATCTTTAATTTTGGTAAATTGTTGGAAGGTGAATCTATGAATGCGGACGAGGCATATTCAGTTGCCACTTACAATGAAGTGGTGACACAAGAGACTCTAATTAAGAGGTTTCTAGATACTACTGACCAACTTATTAAGGCTAAGAGTGAGAACAATTACTTTAGTCTTGTTATGGATTTGAATGATGATGTAGCTAAAGCCAAGGATGAAATCCTTAAATACTACGAAGATAAACGATTCTTCGTTAAGGTTATTGATAAAGAAGGATATCCTGGCTTAGTTGGAGAATATCTATTCATATCCTGGAAGAAGTGAATTTCTTTATTCTAACATAACCACAGGCATAATTGAGAGTGAAATGCCTGTTTAAGCAGTCCCCACTGCTGTAATGGTGATTTGATTACCATACATTATCTTAAGCCCTTGAGGGTTGGTGTGAATAGACTATTCACATGTTCTTAACATTAATTGTTAACAACAATGACATTCGATGAACAAGACTCTCTTATAGAGTCATTGAACGCGGCTTATGATAAAGCCGGAACTATTACAGATGAAGACATCAAAGAACTGTTTGCCAAGAAGAATGCAATCGCTGATGAAGACGAGCAAACTTCTTATGAGTTCGATGAATTCTTTGCAGAAGTAGTAAGTAAATGGGCGCAAGACGGGCTGACTGATGAGAAAGCTCAATTACTGCTCAATCTTATTGATAGCGCTGACGGTAGTGTGGACGATTCTGAAGACGCAATGTTGGAAGAATTATCTATGGCTGAACTGACTGGCGTGGACATATCTGAAATATTAAAAGATAAGTTCCCAGACTACTTTGAATAGTTCTTATGTATGGTGATAGGTTATGGAATAGACATTCCAGCCAGAATATCACTGGGGGGGGTGTAGGCTCCTCTTCGTTGCTCCTAGCAACACACCTAATGCCAATCCTTGGTATTATTGTTATCATCTATGATAACGGACTTTAGGCTACGTTATATTTAATGTAGTGCTAATCGCGCAGAACGATATTCGTACTGCCGTTTAGGGTCAAATTCAGATTAGTTATTAGATTATTCTTTACTTCTAATGAGGTAAGGTCTACTCTAGTGATTGTCTGGGTTTGGCCCTTCTTTTTTAACTTTAGATATGCAGAAATTTAAGTACGAAGACAATGAATTAATACCCATTTTACAGGCAGGAGACCTTATCACTGTAAACGACAAACTCGTGGAAGTAATTGACTGGGGCCCTGGATGTGCTGGTTGTTACTTTCGTGACAGGAATGATGACTGTACTATGGAGAGTAGATGTCCACTTTACGAAAACCTGATATTTCGAAAGGTGGAAAAGAAGATTAAACAAGATGAGAGGGTTGAGCAAACTAAAAGCGTGGCTGAAGAGGAAGGGATTTACTTCTACTAATTATAAGGGAGATTCGGAGTACTACACATTGAACGGATTCTCTGCTACTGTGAGGTTAGCAGACCATGTAGGAAGAGAAGGAACTGAAACTGATAAATATATAAATATCATTCCAGACGGAGTTGATAGATATGTATTTATTTATGACAGAATATCTACTTCTATGAGCCATAAGGAACTTATTAAGGCATTAGATGCTTTAATATATCTGCATGGTAAAATTCCCAAGTATTTCGAGAATAGAGACCTTATTAAGAAGAGATACGAAGATGCTGTTTCCAGCGTCCAATCTCATTTAGCTAGAAGGACGGTAGACCAACGAGCAGTGTTGGTTAAGGGTGTTAGTACCTTAGAACCCGTCATACTCGAGTTGCAGAAACTATGTTGTCAATTTAGAGTAGAGAAAGAGAAATTGTGATTGTAATATTAATAGTGCTCGCACTGTATGGTGTGTCTTACTTACTAAACATTGTACTGAACTACATGCTTGCATACTACGACTTGGATGAAGAATACTTCTGGGAAGTCGTAGAGGAGGATGTAGGTTGGTGGATGACATGTCCAGTCATATCACCATTCTTATACTTATGGCTAATAGGTAAGGTATTAGAAGAACAATCAGATTAAACTAATACTAACTTTACGGATAATCAAGTATGATTATTGAAGAAGCTGACTTTAGAATGGAATCTGTAGGTGACAATTTACACTTCTGGGACCTATCTATACTAAAGACTATTAAATCTAAGGACGGAGAACGTCAGGAGTTTAAAGTAATTGGTTATGGACTTCCCATATCTGTATGTCTTCAAAGAATAGCGGATTATAGAATAGAGTGTAAGCACCCAGATGCCATGTCTCTGAAAGAATATATTCAAGATTACAAACAAGAAGTAACTAGATTAGAAGAGTTAACTAAAGGAATTTAAGCTATGGCTTCACGTAAGAAAGGTACGGCACCTCATAAGCCGAAGAAGGTGTATGAATCTGTTAAGTTAATGAATTGTGCAAGGTGTGGTAGAGATACTACTCACACGCTGTTCGATTATGACAACAGGCTTTATAAATGTAATGTCTGTGGGGCAGTTTATACCAAACGTGGTAAATAACTAATATTTAACTCATTAAAACTTATCAGTAATGAAGAAGGAAACTATCAAAGAGACTCCAGAGGAGAGATTCAAAAGACTAAGAATCAAGGATTTGACCGATGATGCTTTCATGGTGGCAGAGCATTTAAGACAGCCGTCTGTAACACCACGTGACCCAAGTGTGTGGAGTAAAACTCCTAAAGAACGTAAGTTGTGGAAACGCTATAGACGATTCCCTGCCCCAAGCTATCAATGGCCGGCTCCTGCCAAATCTATTCCTATTCCTGGAACTCTGGTCGTGTATGTAAAGGGTGGTAACTTTACTACTGGTAAAATGAATCCAAAGACCAACAAACCTATACCAAAGAACACATTTAGCCATAAATGTATTCAATCTGACATCCCTTTCTTATTAAGTAAATATAAGACAGAGAAGTCCCAGGTTACTAAATATTCTTGGAATGGCAAAACCTACGCCCCCGACTGTCTACCATTCTGGGGACGTTAAACTAACAGTATATCCTTCCTTTCTATATGAAGTACAACTATACCTCATTAGGAAGGATAGGGTAGAATGTGTAGGTTCTAAGTTCTATACTACTGATAAGCCTATTAAGGTAAGGGAATCGCAGTTTATTAAAGTCGACGATGAGATTACATGTGCTAAGTATATTACTTGGCTAGCAGCTCCCCTAGATTATTTAATGAACAACAATTTTAAAGTGTTAGAACGTGAGAATGCTAGACAAAGACGGAAATCCAATACAGGAGAAGACAAGCGAAGGAGTTCAAACCATAGGCGCTGAACCTACTATGAAGTATACAGAGCAGGTGATTGATAAGTCTAGACGTGTTTGCCCACTATCAACTGTAATGGTTGAGATGTTGGTAAAACAGATGTCAGCCGAACTTGCCAACCATGCTCTGTATATGACCTTTGCCAATTACTTTGAAGTAGAGGGTTTACCAAAGCTAGGTATTTACTGGAGAGGTCGTGCTAAGGAAGAATATTTGCATCATTCTTGGATATTTGAATATCTAACCACTAACGATGCTCTGTTCCAATATCCGCCTGTTCCAGCCATTAATGTTGAAATCACTGATAGAGTCATGCCCTTTGCTGCCACAGTAGATAGGGAGATTGAGACTACTCGTGGTATTAATAAGATTGTAGACCAAGCTCAAAAAGAGAGTGATTGGGCTACATTCCAATGGTTGAATGGAGAGGATGAGGATGAAGGTATGTTAGTTAAAGAGCAAGTAGAAGAAGAATCTATTAGTCGTACTATTCTTGATATGGCTAAAGAACAGGCTACTTGGCTTCGTAAAGAGAATGCAATACTTGATTTCTATAATGGTCTAGGTCGCAAGTAATTGCCTATAATCAGATTAACTTATCTAAAGAGATTACATTTGGAAACATTTAATCTACAAGTTTATGAAAGAAAGAGTTGAGTATAGAGTTGACAGTTTTGTTGATTTTACTGGCATGGAACGTAAGTTCGTAATGGTTGCATTGTCACAAGAAGTATGTGCTGAAATTGACCCAGATACAGAGAACTGGGATGAAGATGCACTCTTAAGTGATAAATGTCTGTCTATTGGCGTATCTGTATGTCAACCAGAAGATGAGTTTGATGAGAATATGGGAGTTCAAATAGCTCTTGGTAAGGCTCGTAAACTACATAATCATGCTCTGTACAGTACTGACCCCGGATTGATTAACCGTGGTGTAGTTAATGCTCTTCTTGACCAGGAAGTAGCATTCTTCAAACAATGCCCTGGCAAGTATCTGAAAGGATATGATACAGCTAAGGCTATCTATGAAGAAGGACGTAAAATGGTTGAACTAGAAGCATCACTATCTGATGAAGAACGTACATGCTTGGATACCTTATTAACTTCTAAGAATGATAGAGTGAATGTTATCTATAACTACTATCAGTCTCAGAAATGAAATTTAAGGATGCTTTCGTTGGAGGTGTGATTGCTGCTGCTATATGCCTTGGTATAGCATGGGCTTGCAAGGATAGAAACACAGTAGTTATTCCTGACAACACTAAATATGAGCAAGCTATAGACTCGCTCAATAAGGAAGTAAGGAAGTTAGAAATTACTAACGACAGTCTAATTAGTGTCATTACCAATTCTAAAGGTAAGATAGACACTATTAATAATTGGTATGAAAAGGAGCTTATTGATATTACTAATCAGTCTATTGCCGCTGATGCATCTTTCTTCGCAGAATATGTATCCCAAGCTGGTAGATGACTCTTTAGTTGTGATTACTCCACAGCAATTAAAGGCTAGTAACCTTATATTTCTGGAGCATAAGAAGCTTAAGCTAGAGAGGTTTGAACTCAATAAACAGCTTACATCTTATGAATTACTAACTGCTAACTATGCTAAAACTGATAGTATAAGACTTCAACAACTAGCACGAGCAGAATTGCAAATGCAGATGTATGATGAAGCTATTAGTAAGCAACGGGAGCAGATAGCTAAGATGAACAAAAAGAACAAGAGATTAACTACATTGTCAATAGGAGGATTTGCTATCAGTGTAGGCTTATTATTAGCCTTACTGATTAAATAGCAAATTCTTGGCAAACTACTATTCGGAACATGGCGAACAAACTATCTGACAGTTTTGATAAGGACAGAGATGGAGTAAAGTACAAATACCCCGAGAGAACTTGCAAAGACTGTTCTAGATATCCCTGTTTCAGAGGTATTGAGCGCAGTGTTTGTGATTTCGCCAAGTATGGTTGTGTGCATTATAAAGACGGTGGGGTTAATAAACGACAAAATGAGCTGGTGGGCTCGGAATGATGATTCAATATACCATACGCGTTGAATTACTAGCTAGTAAGGAAGATGCTGGTGGTTATATAGTCTATGCATTCAAAGATTTGTCAAACGGCACATATAAAATGTGTACCCGATGTCCTAACTGGGAAGGTCCATTCTTAAGAGTTGGTGACATCGGGTATTTGAAATGTAAGGAAGTATATGCAGGGGAAGACACATGGTATAATCCCATCACTGACTCCTTTGAGAAGTATAAATATACCGATATATATTTCGAAGACTTTGTTTATGAGAAACCACCAGAAGGTGAGATTATACTGTAAAAGATTATCTAAATTAACGAGATTAGACCATTATCTAAAATTAATATGATATATCTATGTTCAGAGAGAAATTGGCATCAGCTATCGATAGAAAGAATAATGACATCAACTCTTTCATTTGGAAGGGTCGTAAGCAAGAAGTAAATGGAGCTTTAGTACAAGAGGAGAAACGCTTGGTTGATTGTACTGAAGAAGAACTTCGTAATTTCTATGCACATTGTGATTCTATGCTCTATAATACTAACAAGGACTATCCTGGTCGTTATGTTCTATTGGACATTATTAAAGACCAGCGTCAGCGTTGTAACGCAGAATTGTTCTTGCGCTGGTTAGAACAGGAGCAGCATATGCCAAGGTTTAAGTTCCTAGAGGCGTTAGTCTCTTTCTTGGATATTAATAAGGACGGTATAGACCCGAAAGAGTATCCAATTGAAGGAACTATGTGCGGCTGTCCTAAAGAGTTTGGAGACATTCCAACAGAGACGGTACGCGAAGGTTGTTTGGACAGACTGGGAAAGTTCAACAAACAACACATTACTCTTACATTTATTCTCAAGCAAGGTCTATGGTTCACTGCTCAAGAGAGCAAGGACTTAGTGGAGAAAGACCCTAAGACAGGTCAGATAAGAGATAAGATTGAAGTGGCGAAGGAAAGACTAGGTCTGAAGCCCACAATGCCTCTTTATGTTACTCCTAAAGGACTTAGCTATTCACAGCTTCGTTCTATGGTTAATTTGAAGAGTAAGAAGTATACAGAACTAACTACTGACCAATTAAAGGTTCTTAGAAATAGAATCTTGTATTCTTTGGAAGATGAAGTGAAGTTCCATATATCTCAGTGGGAAACTCGCAAGAACCAAATTAAATTAGTATGTGATGCTAAAGGCTATACTTTATAATGTACTCTGGATGCTGACCACAGTTAATCCAGATTACTATGTAGTAGGTATAAGCTGCTTAACGTAACTTGTGAGAATTTACTAATATTAAATAACAGGGTTCAAGGTAATAGATTCAAATGAGTTATTAATTAAGGGCTTAGCCTACAACAAGTGGCAGACTTATTCGGAAACGTAAGCAGAGATGAACGCCAAGCAATTGGTGTTCAACGTTGGGTAGATAATAAGTTGCGTGGTTCTTTAGTCTATTGTACCGGTTTCGGTAAGACTAGAACTGCCATTATGTGTATGAAAAGATTCTTGGCTAAGAATTCTGGTAGAAGAATTATAATAGTAGTACCTACTGGTGCACTACAGAGACAATGGCTTAGTGATTTAACAGAGCAGCAAGTCCCAATGGTGTACGAGGTACTAATAATAAACTCTGTTGTGAAACATGAGTGGACATGTGATTTGCTAGTACTTGATGAATGTCATAAATATGCTTCCGACCTGTTTGGAAAGGTATTTGAAGTAGTCAAGTATAAAATAATTCTAGGTTTAACTGCAACTATGGAACGACTAGACGGTAAGGATAGTTATATCAAGAAGTATTGTCCAGTAGTTGATAGAGTAGATGTTAGTGAAGCTACTGCTAGAGGCTGGTTATCTCCTTATAGGGAATACAAAGTCATGGTAGAAGTAGACAATCTAGACAAATACTATGAGTTAAATAGAGAGTTTTATGAGCATTTTGCTTTCTTCGGTCATGATTTTACACTTGCTATGGCTTGTGCTACTAAATGGCAGAAGAGAATTGAGCTAGCTAAAACCATGCTTCCCGACTTTGACAAGAAACCAGATGAATGGAAAGCTCTTAATAAGACCATTCTAATTCATGCTATGGGTTTCAATAGGACTTTACAGGCAAGGAAGAAGTTCATTTATGAACATCCTAAAAAGATAGAACTTACAAATATGATACTTGAGCATAGGCAAGACAAGAAATGTATTACTTTTAGTAAGACAATCAAGATTGCCGAACAAATCAAGTATGGTAAGGTACTATCTAGTAAGGAAACTAAGAAGAAGGGAAGGATGACTTTAGAGGAGTTTAAATCAGCATCTGTGGGAGTACTTAATACTTCTAAGATGTTAGATGAAGGAGCTGACATACCAGGACTGTCAGTAGCCGTTATTCTTGGATATGATTCCAGTCCTACGTCTAAGACGCAGAGAATAGGTAGAGTTATTAGAAAGGCAGAGAATAAAGTAGCGGAAGTCTTTACTTTAGTAATCAAGGGAACCGTTGAAGAAGAATGGTTTCGCAAGAGTACTGGTAGTAAGGATTATATCACTATAGCCGATTCTGATTTATTAAATCTACTAGAAGGGCGAGAATTTACTCCTAAGAAGAACAAAGAAACTAAAATGATATTTAGGTTCTAATGTTTAGAGTGTTATATTGCAACATAGGTGCTGAAGGGCAGCCTGATAGAACTTCAACAGTATCTACTGATGTTGATGCTGTTAAGCTATTAGAGCTGTTAGAGAAGCATTCAGAGCATCGTATTTGCATGATGTCTGTGCATTTAGAGCGTAGCCCTCTAGATGTGCAGAGTCTTATTACGAGCCTGAAATTTAAGTAGATTCGTTTTGAAATGTAACAAGATTATCGTATCTTTGTAATCCTTAACGGTCAAAATTACATGACAACTGAAAGATTGCTTGAACTTGTAATGCTTACTAACACGTTTGATAGTATCATTCATGCTAGTGGTGTCAACGAAAGCGGTGAAATTGAATTTGAAGGTGGAATCTATGACGTCAAGGCTATGGTAGCAAGGCAGACAGAACTCTTTAAAGAGTTTATAGCTCCTTACGAAGTAGCAGGCGAAGCTTATGTGATTGAGGACACTGAGAAATCAGAATAACAAAGTATCACAGCTGATAGATTAGTAAGTTATTTACTTATTAATCAATACGCTTGGAGAAATTAAGTTTAACAATAGAGAATCAGTTGTTAATAATGGAGCAGTATAGGCTTACTGCTGAGGAGTTGTTAATGATTGAGTTGCTATTCTTGGCACAACCAGAAGAGGGACATAAAGACTCCCTCATCCGATATCTGGGAATGCCAATAACTAAAACCCGCCTTAGAGACGTATTATTAAGTCTACAGGTGAAGGGAGTCATTACTAAGAAGTATAAAATTCCCGCAGAGGGTCAGACGTTTGACCCTGAATCTGTAATCTTTAATGAAAACTTCATTAAGAATTATAGAAAGTATTCCGGAGACCTGGGAGGAGAGTTCTGGGAAGCATACCCAGATATTGTCATTATTAATGGTAGGGAGTATAGTTTAAAGAACTGGTCTAAGAAGTTTAACACTTTGGAAGATATGTTCTTTAGATATGGCAAGAATATAGGATGGAAACTTGAGAATCATAAAAGAGTGATAGAGTTAGTCAATTGGGCTAAGCAGAACAAATGTAATCTGATAAATGTCAACATTGCTGACTTTATAATGTCTAAGGCTTGGGAAGGCATCGAGAAGTTTAAAGATGGAACATATGAAGAATTAGTGTTTGATACTATGACGGAACTATGACATATACTAGCAGACTAATCGAACTTATCAAAAGAGGCAGAGAAGGTGACAATCAAGGATTATCACTTGGAATGCCTAAGCTGGAGCATATAATTGACGGATTAACTCAAGAGACCTATTACCTGATTGCCGCAGGAACTGGTAACGGTAAGACTAGTTTCGTGCTTCACTCCTTTATATATAAGGCTCTACTGGACTCTGATTCTGATAAGGATGTTCAGTTTATTATATTCTCTTTGGAGATGAGTGCTGAGCAGTTACTTGCTAAATTGCTCTCTCTTCATATATATGAGACATATGGTAAACAAATATCTTTTAAAGAGTTATTGTCTAGAGGCAAGGACTCTACACTCTCTAATGAGGATTATGAGTTAGTACAGGAATGTATTCCATGGCTAGAATCTATAGAGGACAGACTAATAATACATGACGGCACTCTCAATTCAGAGAAGTATAAGTCTCTAATCATAGAGGATTTAAAGAAATTTGGAACCTTTGTTGATGAAGATACTTATGAACTTAATAATCCGAAACAAATTATCGCAGTAATTACTGACCACTTAGGCTTAGTGAGACCACAGTTGGGTCGTAGCAAGAAAGAGGAGATTGATACAATATCGGCATATGGTGTCTCATTTAGAAATAAATGTAAGATATCTCCAATCAATATTATGCAGTTCAATAGAAATGCTAATAATGCAGAACGACTAAAACAAGGCTTGCAAGAACCTGATTTGTCAGATTTAAAAGAGAGTGGTTCTCCGAGTGAGGATGCCAATGTAGTATTGGTATTATTTAATCCATTTAGAAGCAAATTGTCTACATATAGAGGATATTGCATTAAAGAGCTAAAGGATGGTTTCAGGTCATTATTGGTTCTTAAGAATAGATTTGGTGCGTCTGACGTAGCCATTGGTGTAGGATTTTATGGTAGATGTGGTATCTTTAAAGAATTACCTATTCCATCTGAAATCAATGATTATGACAAGTATAAGAATCCAGATTGGACTATTATTGATTTCCCAGACAGGGAAGTCGAGATAGAACGAACTAAGAAAGATGATTTACGCGTAACCATAACATTATGATTTAATGAGCCAAATTATAGGACTTGGAGGATTTTCGGGAAGTGGTAAGTCTAGTTCCCTACAGTATTTAAACCCAAAGGAGACATTTATCATTAGCTGTACTCCTAAACAATTATCAATTCCAGGATTTAGGAAGAATTACAAGAAGCTAACTCAGGACAAAGACAAGAACTATGTTGGAAATTGGTATTTCAGCAATGAATTTGCCAAAGTGATGAACATCATGAATGTAGTTAATGTTAAAATGCCAGAGATTAAGGTCTTAGTAATTGACGATAGTAATTATCTTCTTTCACAAGAGGTGATGTCTAGAAGTGCGGAGAAAGGATATGATAAGCATATTGACTTTGCAAAGCACTATTATGATTTAATAATGAAGGCTATGACTCTTAGAGAGGATTTAATTGTAGTGTTCATATCTCATATTGTAAATGACGGTAACGACTATGACCCTAAATATAAGTTATTTACTACTGGAAAGATGTTGGATAGGTCTGTTAATATAGATGGACTGTTTAATTATTTGCTGTATGCAGAGAAGATTGTAAATGATGAAGAGGTTGACTATAAATTCAGAACAAGGTCACTTGGTCCAGATACTTGTAGAAGTACCGCAGGATGTTTCCCTGATTTATATGTTGAACCTAATATGAAGATGGTGATTGACACAATCAATAAATTTGAATACGGAGAATGATAGTTAAAATGCTGTTAACTTTGGACTTTGACCCAGCTACTGGAGAGTATAAATCTCTAAAGCAGGAAATTGTCAAAGAAGAAGTAAAGACTAGAACAGTCAAGGAAGAGGTTCCAGAGACATCTGAACCGCAAATTACCCTAGACCCTAACAAGTACATACTTAATAAAGCAGCTGCCCAATTAATGGGAGTTGCTTGGGAAGATAGACTTAGTATTAAATATCAGAAAATTGACGGAATCACTTTCCCCGTTATAGGAACTGATGAAGCCTTTGGAACTAAGGGTGGAAACAAACTTACTAAGAGTCTGTCTGTCAGCTGTAGAGGGAAAGCTAATGACATGCTACGTCAGTATGGCGATACATTTACAGTAACTACGATGAAAGGCCAGGATGACCTCTTCGTATTAGTTGGTAATGCTGAAAGGCCTGAAGTAGATAACATAGAAGTATTGGAAGATGAAAGCGACAACATTGATTTGCCGTTAGACACAGAGATTGGAGATGAGTCAGCTAAAGAGATTGACCCATTAACTTTTGAACTTTAATACTTATAAACTATGTCAATGAATTTCAACTTAACAAACACGAACGGTACATCATCTATTAAACCAAGACTGAAACCATGGGAAATCCACGATGTTATCTTCAAGGGAATAACATTTAATGAGTTTAAGGGTAAGAAAGACCCTGACGCAGTGTACAAAACCATGAGAATTTCATTCGAGAATGAGAATGGTGTTTATGAAGAAACAGTATTCTGTCCTAAAGAGGGAGATGATGTAAGACAAGTAAGCTCTAACAATGGAGTTGAACGTGAAAGTCCGTCCAACTTTGAGAAGTTTAAATTTATGTTAGCTCATATTGGAGAACAACTTGCTCCTAAGAAATATGAAGCATTTAAAACTAAAACTTTTGCCCTTCCGGAAGAGTTTGAGAAATTGGTAAAGACATTTGCCGACATCACTAAGGATGCAGTTAATAAGCATACTAATCTGAAGCTGATTGCTAATAAGAAAGGCGAACCTTGTCTGCCTTATTTCGTCAATATCAGTAAAGCAGGTGATGCATATATCTCTAACAACTGGTTAGGAGACAAAGTATTCTTCTCTGACTATGAAATCAGTCAGATGAATAAACAGAAGAGTAACGGCCCTACTGACATGCCTGGTACAAGTTCTGACGATTTTGCAACATCTAATGATGCAGCCACAGATAACGCAGACCTTGACTTTGAAGTGTAATAATTAATTAGTAAATTTGAGGTTCAAACATTAAACATTGAAATAATATGATATTGGAATATGAACCTAAAATTACTAAGAAGTATTTACTTGAAAGGCAGACTCAGGAAACTTATCTTGAGTATTATCTAGGAATCCCAGTTAAGAAAGGGTTGTTTAAATCTCCGTTGAGAAATGATAATTCTCCTACGTGTTCCTTTTATAGGAATGCGTCTGGAGACATCATATTCAATGACTTCAGCGGACAGTTCTATGGTAATTTCATTAGTGTGGTTATGTATAAGTATAGTTGTACTTATTATAAGGCATTGCAAATAATTGCTAACGACTTTGGCTATATAACTCATAAAACGTTACCTAAGAACAATAAGCCTGTAGTCGCAAGTAAGTCTGAATTTAAGGACGATGGACCTGCGATTATAAGAGCTGATGTACAAGAATTCACTGAATCTGAACTACAGTGGTGGGCACAATATGGCATTACTAAGGAGATTCTGAAGAGATTCAGAGTCTATTCTTGCAAGGCTGTCTATTTAAATGGCAGTTATTATGCCACTACTGGTCCACAGAATCCCATGTTTGGCTATTATCGTGGTAAGAACGATAAAGGGGTTGAGTTATGGAGAATCTACTTTCCATTTAGAGAAAGAGGAACTACACGGTTTCTATCTAACTGGAAGTCTATCATGTTACAGGGAGCACATCAGCTTCCGGCAGAAGGCGATTTGTTAGTAGTTACTAAGAGTATGAAAGACGTTATGTGTCTATATTCTTTAGGAATTACTGCAATAGCTCCTAATTCAGAGAATTTATTCTTAACTGAATCTCAATTCGAGAAGTTGAGTAAAAGATTTAAGAAGATAGTTGTATTCTATGATAACGACTTGCCTGGCATTCATAACATGAACCAGATAAGAAAGAAGTTTAACATAGACTGCATCTTCATTCCTAGGTCTTATGGAGCTAAAGATATATCTGACTTTCATGCTAAATATGGTAGAGATGCAACACTTAACTTAATTAACGAAGCATGGAGAACACTGAAGAAGTAAAACCGAAGAAGAAACGTAACGGTGCATATGCTAAACGTAAAGGTAATAATTATGAACTTAAGATTATTAAGGAATTGATAGGACTTGGTTATAAAGGCCTAAAGTCATCTCGTAGTGAGTCCAAGAATCTGGACGATGCTAAAATTGACATAGCTGAAACCGAGGACAAATTGCCATGTTACGTACAATGTAAATGTACTAAGAACACACCGTCTATTGCTGAAATTATCAAAACATGTGGTCGTAAAGATAGACCCTTAGTAATAATCTGGAACAAGCAGATTGACAAGGGAGTAAACATGGGCTCTGACGGAGAATACGTTATGATGAGTAAAGATTTCTTTTATGAACTTATTAAGAAGGCTACGGAGTAATCTGTGGCTTTCTTTGTTTAGTAATGCTTGATTAGAATATCCTATGGCAAATTTGATATATTCACATCTTGACTTACTAAATCTTGAATCATTTAATTATTATATCTGCTGATGAACACTTATATTCTGCCTTGTTATAGTCTGGACGACGGTGATTTATGGCTAGAGAAGGTAAGAGCTAGAAGCTTTACAGAAGCTGAGGATAAGTTTATTGACTTATTCATTACAGATTATGACATAGACCCTCCAGGTGATTATGATGAACTGGCAGGTACTATGGCTAAAGACAAAGAGATAATTATTGGTGACATATACGATATAGAAGAGTTCTAGTCGTACAAGATGACAATGAATGTTTAGAATAGGTTTAGATATTGACGATTGTCTAGCTGACTTTTGGGGTGCTTACTGTGAGTACTTCGATACAGCTAGTAATCCACGTATGCTTGAAGATAGCATGATTACTAGGAATGTACAACGTATTCTTAGTAAGGACAGAGACTTCTGGTTAAATCTCAAAGTAGTTAACAGACCTGATTTTGTTCCGGAATTATATTGCACTAAACGTGTAAACAATAAAACTTGGACTAAAGAATGGCTAAGACGAAATGGATTCCCAGATAGACCAGTCTATCAAATGTATTACCAACACGGTAATAAGGCTGATATGATTAAAGGTAAAGTGGATGTCTTTATTGACGATTCTTTAAGTAACGTACTAAAATGTCAACGTTCTGGACTGCCTGCATTATTAATGCATACAGAAAGGACTATTGACTTTCCTATGTTTAAAGTATTCTCCTTATGTAAAGATGAGATTATAGATGCTTATCAATTCATGAGGAGTTATGCTTAAAGACATTAAAATTACACCACTAATTGAAACTATCAAGTTCCTTGAGATAAGTGATGAGGAGTATTTCAGTGAAGCTTATTCTGATTACATTAGTAATTCTAGATTGAAGCTTATAAACCCAGAACAAGGAGGTAGCCCAGAAGCTTATTTAGCGGGACTGGGTGCTGATGGAAGATACTCCGATTCGCTGTACTTTGGTTCGGCAGTACATGAATTAGTACTGCAACCAGAGTCTTTTATTCTTGTAGATTCTGTCAACAGACCCACAGCCAAAGCAGGATTTATGGCTGATGAGCTGTATCCTTTATTTATAGCTAATGGTGTTGTTACTAAGGATGAGATAGTAGTAGCGTCTGACAAGATTAGCTATTATAAAGGTAAAATGGATGAAGACAAAATGGATGCTCTGCGCATAAAATGCGAGAACTATTATGCTCAACGCACAGCTTATGAGTGGGGCAGCAAATATGTTGCAGATAAGGTTCCAATTTATCTTGATGCTAAATCTAGAGACAAACTACGAGAATGTATTGTATCAGTTGAATGTAATCCACAAATACAATCCTTATTGAATCCAGACTATTTATTAGAGAAGCCAATCTCCAAGAATGAGTCTGTACTATTAATAGATGTGCTTGTTGAGCATAATGGTCTTAGTAAGGTTCTCAAACTAAAAGCTAAGTTGGATAATTTTACATACAGTCCAGAGTCGAATGAATTAGTTCTCAATGACTTGAAGACTAGTGGACATTATCTCACTAAGTTTCATGAGAGCTTTGATAAGTATCACTATGCTAGGCAAATGGCTATGTATATGTGGATGCTGAAATTGTACATAGAGAATGAATATAAGGCAAAGCCCACACTTAAGGCTAATATGCTAGTGGTATCAACAGTTCCGGATTTTAGGTCTGGAGTGTTTCCTGTTAATAATGGTCATATGTTGTCGGGTTTTACTGAATTTACTACATTGTTGAGGCGTGTAGCATATTACGAGCTTTATGGATACGATGCTGATGGAATACTATGAGCCTACTATGAATGATTTGAAGGAATATTACAAGCAGTACTTCAGTTTAGGATGTCTGGCCTGTGATATAGGGACTAAGTTTGCTTTAATATCACTAATATGCTTTCTTACTAAGCAAGCTAGGAACAAAACTCCTAACGCAACTACTTGGCAAGTAATCCAGAAGATTAGACAGGGCAAAGAAAGTCATAATTCGGAGGGTCTTCTTAAAGGTCTCGCAGTTATATGTGATGATTTTATGAGAAACACTACCGAGTTCTTGACATTTGATTTAAAATCGGCTAAAGATATGGTTGCTAAGATTAATGAAATTCTTGATAAAGAGCTTCCTTGGGAACCTACTACGCCAGAAACGCCATTTTAATTATGGTACATGACAGATATTTGAATAACATGGCTATAATTCATAGTTTGGAAGTATTAGCCAGGAAACATCCCGATATGCGTTTCCACCAGCTGTTATGGGCAGCAGGATTAATAGAGAAACGCTCTGACGAAATCGTGGACAAGTTCTACGAGGAAAGTCGAGACACATGGAAGCAAATGACTAAAAATGAATTTTGCTTTCCGCCAAACGATAATAGTTAAATCTTATTAACTCACTAATTGTTGGCAATTTACTTGTGTAGTTACAAGAAATGTAGTATCTTTGTAACGCTTTCCTCTCGAAGGAGAGTCAGATTAATAGAATTAAATTTAGATTATTTTGCATTAGAACTGTTTGGTAGTTTACTATTAAAGCAGTACCTTTGTAATACAATAACAAAGAGATATGACAATGAACTAATGTTTAAATTCCAATTAATTATGACAAACCAAGTAAATTTTAAGAACGTAGAAGTAAAAGGTTATACTAAACAAGAAGCAATCGCACAAGCACCTTTCCAAGTAATTCGTGATGCAACTCAGGCATGGAAGACAGCTGGTAAACCTATTTCAGAGAAAGCTTTGAAAGAATTTGAAGCAGAGTATCTGGCTAAGCATACTAAGTTTGCTGCTGGCATCGGATGTTCTATCACATTTGAAGCAGGTTCTGCTGATACTCGTGAACGTCCTTATACTATGCGTGACATCAAGAACGAGAAAGGTAAACGTAAATACAAAACTGGCTATCAGGGAATCAATCCTGCAACTGGTGAAGTATTGTTCTTGAACTTTGAAACTAAAACTAAAGCCAAAGAAATCGCTAAGGAACTTTACACTAAGAAAGGTTATACTGGCGATATCTATTGCAAGTACATCAAGGCTGTAGTTGAAGGCGAAGACGGTGCTTTTGAAGTAAAACACACTCCGTCAAAATCAGCTAAGATGGGTACATACATCTGCTTTGGGGTCGAAGGATAAAATTTAACTTCTATTGACTTTAAATATCAAAGGGATTATCTTATGTGAATAAGGTAGTCCCTTTTCTTTTTATTCAGATGTGCATAACTAAAAGAGATTAGATTTTATATAAGCGCCGAAAGGTTATCTAATTTTAACTCAGAAATGAGAGAAACAACAATTACCAAGCTAATCAATCACTTACAAGAAGTTTTAAAACAGAACATTAGTTTAAATGCATATGCAGAACAAGTAGGTCTTCCACAGAATTACTTCTGGGTAAAGAAACAGGTAGTAAACAAAGATATAGCTGATGGCAGTATCGACAAGGAATCCTACGACATGATAATGAGTCTGTATGACAAGGTTAGCAAGAGAGGTATTATACGTCGTTCTAAATCGGAAGAAGTGACATCCTCTGAAGAGGAGGAAACTAGTACTGGCAAGATTACATTGGTCAGAAATGATGAAGGTAAGATTGTTAAGTATCAATTCACTATCCCGCTAAGAGACAAAGCACCATTTACTGGCAGTCTTACTAGGGATGAAATGAATATGATTCATAGACTTTACTCTTATTATGGTTCATCCATAACACAAAGAGAAGTAAGTCGTAGCTTCCCTGAATATTCTCTAGAGGAGTTTAAGAAGATTCTCAAAGTCTTCAATATTACTAAAGCCGCAGCACCATTTGCTCCTCATGTTATTGAGGAGAATACTATTGACGAGCTTAAAGATATGCAACTAAGGGAGAAGGAGAATGACTTCCTAAGGGGCATAGAAGCAGAACGCATCAAGAATAACGAGCGACTACTTAAGAAGTATGCCATGGAGAATGCCGAACTGAAAGCTAAAATAGCTGACGGCAAAGCTCTTATAGAAGGGCTAGACTTCAATAATCTGTATGACTGGGGACGTATGCCGACAATTTCTAACGGCAAAGACCTAATCATATGGTTGTCTGATATTCATACTGGAGCCACAGTGTCTCCTCTATCTATTTATCAGAATCCTTATAACGAAGAAGAAATGAAGAAGAGATTTGACATGATTATAAAGAGAGTATATACTGAAGCTTATTACATTGGTGGTGGGTTTGAGAATATAGTTATCTGCAATCTTGGAGATTCTCTTGACGGATATAATGGACAAACTACAAGAGGTGGTCATGAACTGGCTCAAAACATGAGCAATAAGGAGCAATTGCAAACTTATATTAAGTTAATGACTAGCTTTGTTAAATCTCTGATAGAGAATGTAAAGCATACCAATATGTATTATTATTGTGTTGGCGAGTCCAATCATGATGGTGATTTTGGTTATGCTGCTAACTTAGCATTAGCTGCTGTATTAGAACAGTTTGATGTTAAATGTCAAGTATTTGACAAGTTCATAGGAGAGTTTACTCTTAATGAAACTACCTATGTAATGTGTCATGGTAAAGATAATAAAGACATGTTTAAGAATCTACCATTAACTCTTGACGTGAAGACAGAGAATTTCATCAATGAATATTTGGACAATAAGGGCATCACTGGTAATGTAGTCTTTGTAAAAGGAGATTTACATCAGTCAGCCACTACTTATGGTAGAAGATTTACCTATAAGTCAGTTGGTTCATTATTTGGAAGTTCCGAATGGATTCACAAGAATTTTGGAAATACACTTGCATGTTGTGATTATAGTATTGTAGATGGAAAGAACATTACAGATGGTCGTATCGTGTTACAATAAACTATAATTTATGGATTTAACACCGGAATTTGCCCAACATGTACTAGATTCTGCTTCCAAGTATAAGGAATGTACTCTAGAAGTAGACAGACTGACCAGTCTGTTACAGGAAGCAAGACTTAAGCAGAAGGCAGCCGAATCGGAATTTAGGAAATGTTTAACCATAGAAATTGATTGCTCTAAAGCTATAGATACTTCTATCGGAAAGATTCCAATTATTGGTAAAGGAGAAGCCAAGTCTATAAATCAACGTGTTGATTCTCTTCTAGATGAGGTATTCTCTAAGGATGAAACATCCTCTAAGGAAGAGTTCCTTTGTAAAGATGGTGGTATTATAGTAGTGTCTGAAGATGAGGTATATTACCTTAAAGGTAAAGTTAAAACTCCATTAGAGAAATTCAGACCAGCTGACCACTTGGATTTGTCCGTTAGTTTGTTTTCAAGTGCCTTTACCAATAGAAAGGTTAGGATAATAAAGTTTGATGGGAAAGTGTTTTATGGAGAAGATTATAAACCAATAGGCTATTCCATATTACACCCGTACCTTGAGCTCTTAAAGAAGAACAAGGACAGAATATATAATGCTGATGCCTTACATAATGCATTGACGTTATATGATGCATCTAATGGAAAGTTAACAATGAAGGAATTAGCTGCTGCTGATATATTGGCAGGAGGTAATGGAGCAGCTATTAGAATTATAGCTAAGCTTGCGGAAGCAGTCAAGTTATTAGAAACAATGACTATATATTACTTGTAATTAAATGCAAATAAGTATTGACCAACTCATGAATGGTAAGGCTACTAGAATAGGTAAGAGAGCATATTTACCAACTGCTGCCTATGTAGAGCCTTTTATTGAAAGAATGTCCAAGTTTACTAAAGACTTTATAGTTGAAGTAGAATTGCCTAAACAGGTCACTAGGACAGTCGATGGAGATGTTAATGCAGATGATATTACATATAATCGTGTATTGATTCAAGCTGTAATGCCAGAGAGTTGCAGCTTTGACAATCATGATGAAGTTATTGGCATGGTCTACGGACTAGATGTTCGTAAGCCAGTAGCCAAGATTTATAGAGGGGCACTTAACAGAGCATGTACAAATCTCTGTGTATTTGACCCAGAATTTCTTCAAATGCAGCCAGTTAATCCAGAAGAAGCCTTGAATTATAAAGCTGTAGAGTATTTATTAAGTCAGACTTCTGATATAAAGCTGATGTTGGAGAATCTTCATAATACTACATGGAAAGCTGAAGACGATTTAGTAAGTTTAAACTTAGGCAAATGGCAAAGAAATGCTATGCATATGGTTTATAATGTAGGTTATGGAGATGTCAAGATAGGAACAGACCTTGTTACTAAGGCGTATAGTTCTATGTTTGAGGACCCAGATTCTTCATATTATATTGGAGTGGGTAATGAGGTGGATATGTTTACTGTGTACAATGCATTTACGCAGCTAATTAGTAATGACAAGGGTAAAGATTTGATGAATAGAGCAGAGAAGACTCTATTACTAAGAAACATATTAAACTTCTAATTAATGTTAGTAATTAAGAGAGACAAAAAAGTAGAACCTTTCGACGTTAATAAGATTGATGCCGCAATTACTAAGGCATTTAACGCTGTTAACGAGCCAATTGATTCTGATATTCTTCAGGATATTAAAGATGAGTTGTATATTAACAACATAGTTTCAGTTGAGGAGCTTCAAGACCAGTTAGAGAAAGCTCTTATGGCATGTGATTATTATGATGTTGCTAAGGCATTCATCTTGTACAGGCGTAAAAGGGCAGAGAGCAGGGCTTTAAATGAAAAGAAACAATTCATTAAAGACTATGCTAAAGCCAAGAATGCCGCAACTGGTAGTAAATACGATGCTAATGCTAATGTTACCGAGAAGAACATTGTAACCTTAAATGGAGAATTGTTCAAAGGTGATGTTATTAAGGTAAATCGTGCAATTCTTACTGATAAAATCAGAGAGTTATATGGAGAGGAGTTAGCTAAGGAATATATCCGTATGCTGGAACAACATTTACTTTATAAGCATGATGAAACATCGATTATGCCCTACTGCGTGGCTATCACTATGTATCCCTTTCTATTGGAGGGGTTACAGCCAATTGGAGGTTTGTCTGCCAAGCCTAAGAATCTGGATTCTTTCTGTGGCATGTTCGTTAATCTGGTATTTGCGATTAGTTCTCAATTTGCAGGTGCAGTAGCAACTGGAGAGTTTCTAATGTACTTTGATTACTTTGCTCGTAAAGAGTGGGGTGATGATTACTGGAAACGTCCAGAGGAAATGGTTGACAAACATAGAAATATTGATAAGACTATTGAACAGAAGTTCCAGCAGATTGTATATTCAATCAATCAGCCAGCAGCTGCTCGTAACTTCCAATCAGTATTCTGGAATATCAGTTATTTTGATAAGAACTACTTTGAAGGTATCTTTGGAGAGTTCTATTTCCCAGACGGTACACAACCTCAATGGGAATCTCTTAGTTGGTTGCAGAAGAAATTTGCTAAATGGTTTAATGAGGAACGTACTAAGTGTATTCTTACATTCCCTGTTGAGACCATGGCGCTTCTAACTAACGGAGAGGATGTTGTTGATGAAGAGTATGCAGACTTTACAGCAGAGATGTATAGCAAAGGACACTCGTTCTTTACTTATATGTCCGATAGTCCTGATTCCTTATCTTCCTGTTGCAGACTTCGTAATGAGGTTACTGATAATCAATTCAGTTATTCTCTTGGAGCTGGTGGTATTGCTACTGGTAGTAAGTCAGTAATGACCTTAAATATCAATAGGCTAGTTCAGGATGCAGTTAATAATGGGTATGATATGATTGAGTATTTGCGTGAGAATGTGAAGAAAGTTCATAAGTTCCAAACAGCATATAATGAATTGCTTAAAGACTATTTAAAAGACGGGTTGCTTACTGTATATACAGCTGGATTCATTGATATGAAGAAGCAGTATTTGACTATAGGTGTTAATGGAGTTATTGAGGCTGCGGAGTTCTTAGGAATCCCAGTTAATGATAATCCAACTTATAGAGAGTTTATGCAATCTATCCTTAAAACTATCAGTGATGAAAATCGTAAAGCGAGAACTAAGGAGTTAATGTTTAACACAGAATTTGTTCCAGCAGAGAACCTTGGGGTTAAACATGCTAATTGGGACAGGAAAGCAGGTTATGTAGTTCCTAGAGATTGCTATAATAGCTATTTCTATGCTGTTGAAGACACATCTCTTACCGTACTTGACAAGTTCAAATTACATGGCAAGGAATATGTACAATACTTAGACGGAGGTAGTGCATTGCATATGAATCTCGATGAACATCTTAGTAAGGAACAGTATCGTAACTTGTTGAGAGTGGCAGCAGTCAATGGTACTAATTATTTCACATTTAATATTCCAAATACTATTTGTAATGATTGTGGACATATTGATAAGAGGTATCTCAAGGAATGTCCAAAATGTGGGAGTAAGAACGTTGATTATGCTACTAGAGTTATTGGTTATTTGAAACGTATTAGTAACTTTAGCCAAGCAAGGCAAGAGGAAGCTAGTAGAAGATTTTATACTCATGCTTAAATATGTAGGTTTCGATATAGTCTTCAGGGAAATTCCTGACGAGACTACACTAGCCATAAACATATCCAATTGTCCATGTCACTGCAACGGCTGTCATAGCTCTTACTTGGCAGGAGACGTTGGGGAAGTCCTGACTATTACTAGAATAGAGAAGCTTATTAATGAGAATAAGGGAATTACTGCCATTTGCTTTATGGGTGGCGATAACGACCCTAAGCTCATTAATCACTATGCTGGATTAGTAAGGACGTTAACTACCACTAAAACGGCTGATAAGTTTACTATTCATAAGGAAATTAGGTTTCCCAAAGTATCCATTCCTGCCGAAACAGAAATGGAATGGCAGCAAACAGTACCACTTGATATAAAGATTGGGTGGTATAGTGGTAGAGTTACATTGGCAGATGAAATTGATTTGCACAATTTCGATTACATCAAGTTAGGACCTTACATAGAGGAATGTGGACCACTTGATAATCCAAATACCAATCAGAGATTATATAAAACGATAATGACTGATGACGGTCCTAAATTAAAGGATATTACCTTTAGATTTTGGAATAGAGAACTATGAGTACAATAGCTTGGTCAGACGAACAGCTATATGCTATAGATAGAATGATTAGGTTTTTAGATAGTCCAGATAGGATATTAGTTCTTACTGGCTATGCAGGAGTAGGTAAGACAGCTGTTATGAATGAATTTGTACAATATCTAGATAGTACTAGAGGTTGTAGATTCTTTAAGTTGTGTGCTCCTACTCATAAAGCCAAAGCAGTACTTGAAATGGCTACCGGCTACAGAGCTACTACATTACATAAACTGCTAGCACTTTCCCCTAAACTGGATATATTTAATTTAGACTATAAAGACTTGAAGTTCTATTCCGATGGTATGGGAGACATTCCAAACAAAGGACTAATAATCATTGATGAGGCATCTATGGTTAGTGATGAACTTTATGATTTACTTGTAGACTATTGTGAAACACATCAGTGCAAAATCTTATTTATAGGGGATGTTGCACAGATTGCCCCAGTTAAGAACGGAGGTCTTAGTAAAGTGTTTAGTCATGAAAATGTTGTCCGTCTAACCAAGATATTTAGGCAAGACGAGAATACAGCATTAGCACCAATATTATTAACATTAAGAGAGAATCCTATATCTAAATTCGAAACTCGAATGGGAGAGAAGGGTTCTCTCATTTGTTATAATGACACTAAGCAGTTTATGGTTGATGCAGCTAATAAGATTAATCATGGAATAAAGCATAATGATGTAAATTATACTAAGCTGATAGCTTATACTAATAAGCGAGTTAAAGGATTCAATGATTGTATACGCAGAATACTATACAATGACAATGAACCTTATCATAAATTCGAGTTTCTAACTGGCTGTGAGAACTTTGAATATAATGGAGAAATGTTCTTTAACTCTTCAGACTATATAATTACAAGCATTAGAAGAACCACTAGGAATGTACCTCATTTTACTAGACTTCCAGGGTTCGAATTGGGATTATATGATAGCGTTGATAGACGGCTATTAGACGTATTCATAATAGACCCAACAGACATAAATCCAGACTACCTGCAAACTTTGGCACAACAGATTGAGTCTATAAGGCTAGATGCTATACAGGCGAAAAGGTGGGGTAATAGAACTAAATCTGGATATTTATGGGGTAAGTATTTTGACATGACTAAGTCCTTTGCAACCCCAGTACCACTGTTATTTGATAATAGAGTAATTAAGCCACAAACTTTTGATTATGGATACGCTATAACAGCACATAGGAGTCAAGGCAGCTCTTACAATAATGTGTTTGTAGATACCGGTAATCTTAAGTTGGATAGAGACTTATTAGAACTACGACAGCTTCAATATGTATCTTTATCAAGAACTAAAACAGATGCTTATGTATTGACTTAATACCTATGAATTACTCAGATTTTGTAAACGAAGCTCTATGTAGAGGATTTGAACATCCAGAACGATTATACATGGTAGCTTATAAACTAGACATGCCAGAAGTATACACTCTTTGTACAGAGGAAGAGAGCATATGGCCAGGAATATATGAATATCATATAAATGGTAAGATATTCTACATATTAACTGAACACGAGGCATGTAGAATCGTTGATAACTATCGTAGAATGTTAGCTAGCAAATTAGCTGACCAGTCGATAGATAATGCCATTACTAGAATCACTGATGAGGAAATGGCAGCAGCTTACTATAATGACATATTTGATGTATTTGATGTTGTTCAAGAAGTAGAGCTGGAACTAGATGGAATATTATTTCCTAAATACTATATTGTTGAATGCTAACATTTAAGTATGTTTATGATAGCCAACGTCCTGATGCATTTAAGGACGCACTATCAACAATGAACGGTTACGTATTTAATTTTGAAACTTATGACGTGAATCATTATAAGGAACGTAAGAAGGCTTTCAAGATTAAAGGGAGCTGTAGTGCTAGAGAGAATCCTTTCTTGGCTGTATATGATGATAACGATACATTAATCAAAGCTTTCTATACAGAAGCTGGTGAATGTAATGCAAATCATGTACATACTTGGCTGCAAGACTACTTTGCTACCAATGGTAAGAAGGGCTTTATGACTATCACCAAAGTGTTGGGAACCAATAACGTTAGAATTGAAGAAGGTCATAAGGAGTCTGGATATACTAAAGCATTTATAGAAGGTGCTCCTTTAGAACTTAATTCGAATGATAGATGGTTCAAGACATCTAATGTAATTGAGATTGACTGGGAGAATAAAAGATTCACAACTATAAACTCAATTTATTCATTTACGTTCAATGAAAGTTCAAGTAATTAATCTATCGAATAACAAACTTCCCCAGTATGAAACTCCTATGTCAGCAGGTATGGATATACGTGCAGACTTCAGTAGAGTAACAGTTGACAATCCTATTAAAGCTTATGGTGATTGCGAAATTCTCTTTAAGTCTGATGTTAATAAAGTCACAATGCTGCGTTTAGACCCAGGAGCTAGAGCACTTATCCCGACTGGATTAAAGATTGCTCTCCCCACTACTGATTCAGATTGCGAGTTTATTTATGAGTGCCAAGTAAGACCTAGGAGTGGCTTAGCTTTAAAGAAGGGAATTACTGTATTAAATACACCTGGCACTGTAGATGCAGATTATAGGAATGAAATACACGTTATTCTTATTAATCAAGGACATGAAGCAGTATGGATTGAGGATAAAGAACGTATAGCTCAATTGGTATTCACAACTGTAGCTAAGGCTGAATGGGAAGAAGTTGCTAGATTAGATGAAACAGAGCGTAAAGGTGGATTTGGGCATACCGGTGAGAAATGATAAGTACAGTAGAAGTAATCGAGAAGAGTAAAGCCATATCCGATATAGGATTGGAAATCCAGACACTTAATAATGCCTATGCTAATCATGCGAAGGCGATGAGTGAGACTATGGAGAAGATTAAGGAATTGAAAGCTAAACAGGATGAATTGGCTAGAAACCTTATTCAAGAGTGTAATAAGCCTTTAACTGTAGATGATTTAGACACTGACGTATAAAACAACAAATTATGAATTACGAAGAATTTGTAGAAACCATTGAGAAAGACGCTGAACAGTATGCTAAATCTTGCGTGTGTGATGCAGATGAACATGATGATGCAGTGGAAGCAATTGCCGCAGATTATATCGAAGGTGCAATGAGGGCTTTTGAAATCTTAAATGGATAAATTAGTAACTAAAGACAACAAGGGTAAAACTAGAGTAGTCGAGATTAGTTGCAAATGGGATGATGCCCAACATGGCTTTGTTATAAGAAGAAAGACTTATCAGTATGGTGGCAAAGTAACTGTGCAGCCAGAGATATGGATATTCCAAGGCAAAGCCAAAAGGACTGTTGCAGAACAGGCTAAGTTAGAGTACAATTCTCATCTAAAGAAGTATACAGATAAGGGTTATAAGCTACTTCCATCCTCTGTTAACATAGAGGATGCGAAGGCAGTTGCAGCATTTGTTGAAGAACACCTAGGTGAGGGTGTTACTGATTCAAATGGATTTAAGAAGCATATGAAAGCCAAGAAGTACGAGGAGGTAGCTACTAAGGTATTTGATAAAATCAAGTACTGGCTAGGTTCTCGTAAGATAGACGGTGTCAGATGTTCTTTCTATCTAAAGGACGGAGAGATAGTATCTGCTAGTCGGGGAGGTGGCGATTATGACGCTTCTACAGTACACCTAAGAACACATCCCAAGATGATAGAGTTATTTAATAAGATGCCAGATTTGGTTCTCGATGGTGAACTTTACATTCACGGTCGAAGCTTGCAGTATATAAGTGGTACAGCAAGATTAGAATCTGGAGAATCCCGCTGTAATGAATTGGAATATTACATCTATGATACCATGGATGCTAATATGACAGCACAGGAAAGGTGGAATTATATATCTGACGAAATAGCTCCTATACTTGGAATTGTGGATTTTGACCCTAATGCTAATTGGAATGAAGATGACCTGAAGGTTAGAATAGTTCCAGAAGAGGGAGTAGTAGGGTGGACTAACATTCAGAAGCTTCATGATAAATATGTCAGCGAAGGGTTTGAAGGTATAGTTATTAGAGACCCGGACAAACCATATAACTATGGAGGACGTACTAATGCCATGATTAAAGTCAAAATGTATCAAGACGACGAGTTTGAGATTGTTGGCTATAGTGACGGATTACGTCCTGAAGATATGGTGTTCATATGTAAGACTCAGGCTGGTAAGGAATTTGAAGCCAAGCCTATGGGACCTAGAGAACTTAAGTATGAATATCTAGACAGAATGGATGAACTTATCGGTAAAATGGCTACTGTCAAGTATTTCTACTACTCTGACGATGGCAGACCATTACAACCAGTACTTAAGTGCATCCGAGACTATGAATAAGTATGAATTACATTGTAGTATATAGGCAGCAAGGCGAACCTAAAATGGAGTTCTTTAAATATCGCGACGAATCAGACGTTGCATATAAAAGAAGTACATTAATTAGGAATGAAGATGATGTGATTGATATTATGCGGAAGCATTATCAACCAGATGATGATGTCTTTGTTATTAGAGAAACACTATTAAATGTAGATGATTTCTCTGATGCAGAGTTAATTAAAATACTATCTAACGCATTGATGTATCTGTGATTAACAAAACTTCAATATCTATAAGCGCTAAGGTGGCAGACTTATTGACTTCTCTGGTAGGGAACACTCTATCAGAGGAGGATAAAAGTCAGCTATATGAAACTGTATTTGATTTCTATAGAGACCTTCTTAGAGGTTATGACAGTGAGACTATTAATGAAATTCAAGAACAATTAAAAGGTGTAATATGGTAAAAGGGAACTTTATAGAAGTAGTAAATTCATTGGAAGCTATCAACTCCAGATGTTTCAAATTGTCTGAAATGGGAATTGATATTGCTGACAGTGATATAGTCAGTAATGCTGAATGTATAGCCATGGCTATATTTAAAGAGAACTATACTGACGAAGGCATAGACTGGATTATGTGGTGGGTTTACGAGAAAGCCGGAGACCCAGATATAAAAGCCTATGACGAAGAGGGTAAAGAAATTATAAGCACATTGGATGAGCTTTACGAATATGTTGAATCATCCTACAAGATTGTTTAATTTTAATTTATAAGATTATGAACGAGACATTTGACTTTGGAGAAGCTCTATCTATGATGAGAGCAGGTATGACAGTTATCAACTTAAGTAAGAGACGTTACAGAATGAAGGAAGGCAATATCATCTGTCTTCCTATATCTGGTTCTAACCAGTACTACGTTGTTACTAAGTGGTTTCCTGATGCCGTTTTAAGTCAAGATTGGAGTCTAGCTGAAGATTAGCTGTAAGCAATTATTGACTAGTTTTGAATGCAATTAAATCAATCACCTAAAATCAATATTAACTATTGTGCTAAGATTGTGGAAATCCACGATTTTACACCACACCCAAACCCTAAGTGCGAGCGTCTTAAATGTGCTCATATAGACGGATATACTATTTCGGTTAGTAAAGATACAGAACCTGGAATGTATGTGTATTTCCCTATAGGATGTGCTATTGACTATTCTTTCTTGTCAGCTAATAACCAGTTCAGACATATTGAGCTGAATGCTGACAAGGAAGCAGCACCTGGGTATTTCGAAGATAACGGAAGAGTGAAGATTATTAAGTTGCAGGGCCATGTTTCAGAAGGATTTATTATGTCTATAGAGTCCATTACTAAATGGATAAGCTCTCTTGGACATACCGAAGCTGTAACTGGAATAGATGCCGGCACTGAATTTGATAGGGTAGGAAACCTGTTTATTTGTAAGAAGTACGTATTAAAGAATAGAACTTCTGGCTCCAGCAATAAAACTAGAACTGGTAAACAGCCTAAAGGGTTGAGCAAGTTAGTTGACAATCAGTTTAGATTCCACTATGATACTATTCTTATTAAGAAGTGTCCATGGATAATTAAGCCAAACGACATTATTAGTATTACTAGTAAAGTTCATGGCACGTCTGGAATATCAGCAGATGTGTTATGCAAAAGGCAATTGAAGTGGAAAGACAAGGTGGCTGGCTGGCTTACCTATGTACCTGACACTGCATACGACTATCTGTGGTCCTCTAGAAAGGTTGTAAAGAACCAATATTATAATAAGGAAGTTAGTGAGGGTTACTATGGCTGTGATGTGTGGGGAGAAGCTCATAAAGTATTACAGCCATTTTTAACTAAAGGATTAACTCTTTATTATGAAATTATAGGCTGGCTTCCTACTGGAGGAGCAATTCAGTCAATGGGAGGTAAAGCTTATGATTATGGTTACGATATGCCGATATGGGACCCTACTACTCCATATAAGTATAATGTGCATTTTGGTATCAGAGTGTACCGTATTACTTATACTAATCCTGACGGAATAGTGTATGAATTTAGTGCTAGACAAGTGCAACAATGGTGTAAAGATAAGGGCCTCACTCCGGTAACAGAACTGTATTATGGATATGCGAAGGATTTATATCCGGATATATCTGAACACTGGAATGAGAATTTCATACAAAGATTAGCCGAGGACAAGAATTTCTTCATGGAAGAACTATCTCCGGAGTGTCACAATGATGTGCCACATGAAGGTATAGTAATTCGTATAGAAGACGGTCTGTCTGGGGCATATAAGTTAAAATGTAATAGATTCTTATTTGCAGAATCTAAAGCATTAGATAAAGGTGAAGTTGATATAGAATCTGACCAATGAACAGGTATATTATAACTTGCATTAATGATTTCGAAACATATAGTGGATATGCTGCATACGCAGAGAGCTTGTTTGATGAAGACATGAACAATGCAGCTGATGCATATGCTTTCGAAATCGCAGTTGGTATAGTTCCAGATTCGTTTATAGTTACTACAGAAGGTTATGAATATCATAACATGACTGAAGAAGCTATAAGACAGGTAGTTGATAGTATCGAGTGGGAAGATTACTACAACTATAAAATTACTCCTTATGAAGGAACAGATGAAGAATTTGATAAACTCGTATTAATATATGATGGAAGACTTAGACAAAGAAATTCGGACCCTAGAGTCGATGAGGGAGAAATTGAACCAGTTCAAGGCTGAGTTCGCTAAAGAAATATTTAAGAAGGCAGATGAAGGAGCTATCTCTAAGGAGGTAGCTCTTGACCTGCTGACTGCCTATGATTTATTACCAATAGCTCCTTGGATAAAACTTCCTACTTTCATGGATGGCTGTGATTACTTTAATAGGTATTCAACAATCAAGTATATGAACTACTTAGACATAGCCGATTTCAAGGATGAAGATGGTAATGTATCACAGTATGCCCAATTTCCTGACCTAACGTGGGATGAAGCTATTAATGAACTATATGAGTTCGTTAAAGAGAAGCAAGTAATCGGTTGTGTGTATGACTGGTAAATTGTTATAATATTAGAGAATGGATAATCTGTCACTATTAGCAAACCTTCCAAACCATGTTAATGGTAAGCATCTAAATGTGTATAGGTGGTTAGATGGATGTGGTTGGTCTATTGATGTGGATGAGCATCACTTCGAGAATCATAGTTTTAATCTTTTAGTACATGAAGTTTTAGAATACTTTAGTTGTTACGAACGTAGTGGCTATAGTCTAAAAGGAAGCAGAGAGAAGATTATTCAGAAAGTTGAATCAGATTATTTTTATTAATGGAAGATTTTAAATTTTATGAAGTAGGCGGTAAGATTAGAGATGAACTCCTAGGTCTTACCAATAAGGATGTTGATTATGTAGCTGTGCCTACAGAGGCAGTCTATAGTAAAATTCACCCATGTGAAGCTCAGCTTAGTCCAGCTCAACTAATGTTCAAAGCATTAAAGAGCTACTTAGAAGAGCAGAAGTTTGAAATCTTCTTAGTAACTCCAAAGTGCTATACTATACGTGCTAAGTTCCCAGAAGGATACAAGTATCAAGGTGTGGCAGACTTCGTAATGGCTAGAAAGGAAGTAGGATATGTCCCAGGCACTAGGATTCCCATAGTAGAACCAGGTAACTTGTATGATGATTTATCACGTAGAGATTTCACTGTTAATGCTATGGCTAAAGACCCTGATACTGGAGAAATCATTGACTACTTTTATGGTAAGCATGATATAACGAATGCTTTGATAAGAACTCCCCTCGACCCTGTAACAACATTCGATGATGACCCTCTTAGGATACTTAGAGCCATTAGGTTTGCGGTTACTAAGAGATTCACAATAGAGCAAACAACTTGGCAAGCTATAGTGTTATATGATTATGATTCTAAAATGCCAGTAGTGTCAGAGGAGAGAATTAGAGAGGAACTGATTAAGTGTTTTAGATGCAATACCATTAGAACCTTAACATATCTTGATTACCTTCCAAGACTTAGAGATTACATTTTTAAGAACACTAATTTATGGCTTAAGCCAACTAACGAGAAATGAGTAGTTATTTATCATTTTACTTAGTGCCTAGGGCACATCCGGAGGAGAAGTTACTACTTCAATCATTTAGTAGGTCTAACGAGGTATATCAGAGATTCTCTGACAATCTCAATATAGCATATGCTGGTAATGAGGAGAAGTATACTAAACTCACTATTAGTGATGTTGAATCAGTAATTCAAGACATTGATGCTGACATTACTAAAGCAGAAACTAGACGTACAGAATACGAGAAATTCTGTTATGGTAATCCCGAATCTATAGAGGAGATAATATCCACTAAAGAGTATATACGAGATTTGCAAAGCACAAGAGATTATATATCGTTTATACGGGACGTTTTAACTGATTTAGATTATAGTGGATTCAGTGATGTCTTATGTAATATTGATTAATGGAAACATTTGAGTTTGTAGTAACATCAATAGCAAGAGTGGCACTTAAAGAGCATGTAAAGATTCAGGCAGAAGGTGTCGAGGATGCCATTACTAGAATAGAGGACAACGACTATTATGAAGAAGATGGAGACGCTTGATATTCCAGAGCACATATCAAATAGGGAAGGTTCTATAACTATCAGGATATGCAGAAGAGAGATACTACAGTTGTTACAAGATGTAATAACTAATAATAACTTATTTCATTTGAAACGTAAATGGAACAAACTAATGATAAAGGAGCCCTCTGCCAACGAAAGCTAATTATATGCAGAGGGCTCCAGTGACAGGGGTCGGGAAAGTCTACTTGGGCTAAACAATGGTGTCACGAAGACCCAGAGCACAGAGTAAGATTTAACAATGATGATATTCGTAACATGTTAGGTGATTACTGGGTTCCTAATAGGGAGAAGCTAGTTACTGAAGCTAAAGCTAACATGATAACGTTTGCTTTGGTTAAAGGTTACGATGTAGTAGTTGATAATATGAATCTGAATCCCAAAGAGGATGAATGGATTAGAACTCTATGTGCCAATATAGAGAAGGACAAGGGAATACATGTTGATATAGAGTATAAGGACTTTTGGACTCCTGTTGAAGAATGTATTCGCCGGGATGCCATGAGACCTAATCCAATTGGAGAGAAGGTTATTAGGCAAACTTGGAGGCGTTATAAGGACTTCATAATCCATGAAGAAATTATGGCAGCCAAAGCTAAGTCATTAGTTCAAGATACTAACCTACCAGCAGCAATCATAGTAGATATGGATGCAACTGTATGTTTAAATACTAGTGGTCGTCCTTTCTATGGAGAAGGTGCAGCTGAAGGTATGCTTACTGATGAGCCTATTACTCCTGTCATTGAGCTTATTAGAAATTTCTGTGATAACTATCCAGCTAAGTTAATAATCCTAACTGGTAGAGAAGACACTCCTGAAGTTCGTAAAGCTACGGAACAGTGGTTAGAGAACAATTGGTTGCATCCTGACATACTTCTCATGCGTCCTGCTGAGAGCTTTACTGCTGGTCCTATATGTAAGAAGAAACTGTATGAGGACAATATCAAAGGCAAGTTCTATATACCTTTCGTACTTGAAGACAATTGTAAGTGTGTGGAGATGTGGAGAAATGAAGGCTTGATTTGTCTACAACCGAATGAGGGTAAGTTCTAATGGCAATACTTGTAGGACAACTGATTGAAATTCTCCAAAAGTATGACCTAGACAGAGAAGTAACTATACATACTCTTAAAGGAGAAACTGTCGAAGTTAACGGATACTTCGTACAAAGAGATTTAAACGACAATGCATTTTATTTGACAGATTTAGATGTAGTTCCAAATGACTGATTTAGAGAAACGATTTCTAAAGAACACTGGTAGATTTATATATCAATCATTAGTGACTGGTAGGAAAATACTATGTTGAACCAATCGGAGGACATTCAGATTGGGGAGATATCAATCCCGCTACTAAGAAGGTAGAGGGAGATTATGGTGAGAAGTATAAGGGCAGTGTAAGTGAGAAGGAATCAATGATTACACCAGAGAATGGATTTGTACTTATTGAAACCTTAGAACCTGGAGTATCACCATTATCAGTAATTGAAGAAAGGGATAAGCGATATGAACAAATGGCTAAGAAGTAATTTCGATGATTCTACTGTACGCAATTTGCTTGCTATGGCAGCACCTTGGATGTTAATAGGAATGATAGTTGGGCTTGTAGCTCTGTTTACATGTCCTGTTTTAATGGCAGAATGTTTCTGTTTAGCTCTGTTCTTCATTACCATAGACAGGTATTACGAAATTAAAGACGAGAGGAATGGTAATAGATAATTTTGACCAAATACTAGACATTCTGGAATTTAATAATTCAGATGAGTTCTATTTCTTGCAAATTATACAACGCAAGAAAGACGGCTGTGTTACTGATACTGGTAATAACGGATATAGGACCGTTAAAACTTACTATATATTCAGTAGGGAACAGCTAGAGCGCAAAAGAGCTAAAATTACTGAATTGTGCCAGAGTAATCATGCAAGAGCATACATTACCTTGAATAGACGTAATGCTGAAGAAGTGGCATGTACTGCTATACAAGAGTATGCCAAACTAATCCAAGAAGGTAATTGCTATCAAGGATATCGCATTTGGGATTCGTCTTGTGGACATACTAGAGCTAGAGGCTACAAGCCACTATGGGTTGTGGATGTTGATAGTAAGGACGAGAACTATCTTAACACAATCATAGAAATTGTTAATAGTTGTAGAGGTGCACAAGACATCAAAGTTAAACATGTAATTCCAACTGCACATGGTTATCATCTTATAACGATAGGGTTTGATACTAATCAGTTCGCTCAACAGCTAGCTATTAGGAATCTGGATTCTATAGATATACAGAAAGATAACCCAACGTTGCTGTATTTCGATACAGCTGATTAAGACTCGGTGACGAGGTCTGTGGACAGATTACTTATTATTAATTCTAACAGCTATTAATTAATGAGTAATTTACCAGCTGGAGCAGAACGTGACCCATTTGCTCCTTATAATGTGGAAGAGAAAGTCTTCAAAGTTGACATAAATGCTAAGGGATTAGCATGGTATGAATATTACGGACATTTGGATATAGATGAAGCCATAGAAGCTATTAAGAGCAGAATACAAGCCGCACTTAGTAGCTTAGGAGATGTTGATATTAGTACTGTTGATATTGAGGTTTCATGATATATCTAGTCAGTAATCAAAGGTCACTATTTGAAACTGACGCTTATAAGGAATTATCTCTATCTGATGCTATAGACATGATTATGCCACATAGTTGGGTAGAATATGATTCAGAAACTGCTGGTTTAGACCCCTATACAAAACCATTACTGTGTACTCAGTATGGTTTAGGGGAAGACCAAATAGTCGTTGATAATGTAACTATTCCAATTGAGAAGCTTAAATGTGTCCTTGAAGACCCTACTAAGACTTTCTTAGGTTGGAATATTGCATTTGATTTAAGGTTTCTATATCACCATAAAATAGTTCCTTATAATGTATGGGATGGAATGATTGCTGAGAAGTTACTCTATCTTGGCTATCCTCCCCAGTTTCATAGTCTTTCTTTAAAAGCAGCAGCTGATAACTATCTTGGTATAGATATTGATAAAACTGTTCGAGGGCAGATTATCACTCAAGGATTAACTATACCAGTGGTACAATATGCTGCCGGTGATGTTATGTATCTTACTAAGATTAAGGAGAAGCAAGATGCAGAACTAGAGAAGAAGGAGTTAACTAAAGCTGCTGAATTTGAAATGAAGTTTACTCCAGTAATTGCCTATATGGAATATTGTGGGGCTAAACTTGACCCAGTAAAATGGAAGCAGAAGATGATTCGAGATAAAGAGGAGGTTAATAAAGCAGAAGCTAAGCTTAACGAATGGGTTGAAAATTATTATAATGAACATAAATCTTCTGAAGGTTATGTTAAAGCCTGCACAGAGGAAGTGGACATTATGCATGAGAATCAACTATTTGACAAAGTAGGTCCTCATATGGGACAAATAAAGAGAGTTTGTAATCCGCAAACCGGATTAATTCACTATGAATATGACAAACCTTTCCCATATGTTACCAAGAATCTACAAGGCGATTTATTCAGTGGATTTGACGCTTCAGCTAAGTGTAACATTAACTGGTCTAGTAGTCAACAAGTAGTTCCACTATTTGAAATGTTGGGACTTAATTGTACTACCATTGATGCTAAAACTAAGCAGAAGAAGAAATCTGCTGATATTAAGTTGATAAAGCCACAAGCACATAAGTGTAGTATAGTTCCTCTTTATGTAGAATATAAGAAGGCTAAAATTCTAGTTGATACCTTTGGACAGAAGTTCATAGATAAAATTAATCCAGTAAGTGGTAGGATTCATCCAGACTATTTTCAATTAGGAGCCGATACTGGGCGGTTATCCGCTACTAACCCGTCTTTAATGAATTTGCCACATGATCCATTTACTAGAAGTTGTTTTATAGCAGATTCTGGATATAAATGGATTAGTTGTGATTATAAAGGGCAGGAATCCTTCTTAATGGCATCTATTGCCAATGATAAGGCGATGTTGGAAGAGCTTATCTATGGTAGTGGTGACTTACACAGTCTAACTGCCAGAATAGTATTTACAGACATCCCCGATGATACTCCACTATCTGAAGTTAAAGCTAAATACAAACCTCTTAGAGATGCTGCTAAAGGGTATGAATTTTGTTTTAATTATGGTGGAGATTGGAACACTTTAATGAAGAATTACGGTCTTACTAAGGCAAGAGCTCAAGAAGTATATAATAACTATATGTCTGGTTTCTCTGGACTAAAGAGATATCAGGAGTTTAGGAGAGAAGATGTCCTTGATAAGGGATATATCCTTCTTAATCCTATTACTAAGCATAAGGCATTTATATATGACTGGGACAATCTGTGTAAAATCGACAGTGAACTTGGGTCTCCAGAAGCTAAGTATATGCTAGGGCGTAATGGGGACAATTATTATAAAACAAGCTCACAGCATTTGAGAAGAAGGTTATCTGATTCCATGAAGCAATCTATTAACTATCCGATACAACATGCTGGTTCTATGTGTTTCAAGTTGTCTGCAATTAAGTTCTTCAATTGGCTAAGGAAGAACAATCTGCTATTTATAGTTAAATATTGTGTTCCCGTACATGATGAACATAATGTTGAAGCACCGGATGATATTGCTGAAGAAGTAGGTAATGTACTAGTTAAATGTATGGAAAGTGGAGGCGAACCATTTTGTGTACGTGCTCATTTAGGTGCTGATATATCAATTGAAGACCATTGGGTACATTAATATGATTGAAGTTGAAAGAAAGTATTTAGTGAAAAACAATAGCTATAAAATGCAGGCTCAAAGAGCAGGATTGATAGTCCAGGGTTATCTTGGAGACAATCCTCTCTCTGAAACTAGGATAGCTATTAGGGACAATCATGGTTGGCTATTTATTAAAGCTAAGGGAACCCTTAGTCGTTTTGAATGGCAACAAGAAATCCCATTGTATGAAGCACAGGAGCTTCTAAAGTTCTGTCCTAATATTATCCGTAAGGTACGCTACATAGTATATCACATGGGTAACAAATGGGAAATTGATGAGTTCTTAGGAGAGAATGAAGGGTTAGTAATTGCCGAGTGTGAGTTATCACAGGCAACTCTAAATCCTCCTCTGCCTGACTTTGTAGGAGAAGAGGTTACAGAAGATACTAAGTATTATAACTATAACCTCGCGTCTAACCCTTATATGAACTGGGACGATGACTCTGAATGATTTAGAGAATACAATGGTTGTTCAGATGAGAAATCAACAACTATATCTAGTAATCACTGATTGTTTACCACCTAATGCTTCTAAGAATAAAGACATTGTATTCTTGAGCCAGGGTGGTTATATGCAAGGTACGTCATATACTTTTAATATGCTCATGAATACTGATGATGAACGTTATCGGGAATGGGATATAATGAAGGTATTTAAGAGAGTATATGATAACTTTGACCAAAATCACAGAGCACCCCACAGTTTAAAACATCTTGACAGTATGCTCGACCTGGTATGTATATGGGATAGAGAGAAAGATACTTGTCAGGAGGAGATAGTCAATGATAATGACTTTGTCTCCGAACAAGATGAATATAGTTCTAAAGAAGTAAAATTCTATTAAATGGCTTATTTCGTTGAAGCTGATGACGGGTTTGCAATTAATTTAGACGCAGTTGCTTACTTCAATGATGAATTTGTAAGGTTTGTTAACGATTGGAAGATGGAGATAAGTACCAAAACTTATCATCTACTAAGAGATTATGTTCATTGCAAATCTAAAGAAGTAGAATTAAAGCTTAATGCGCCTAATCAAACCGAAAGTAGAACTTATTAACCAGGAGCCAGGTGTTGAAGGTTTGTTCAAACACATGGAACTGTGTGCAAGGACTTGTTATAAGTCTGAAGACAAGATAACAGAAGACAGTGCTAAGAAGTTTATTAATAATGTCATTATAGCTAGAGGACATACTGCTATGCTAGAGCATGGTACTGTGTATCTTAGATATGACTTTAAGGCTAATGATGATTCTAATCCCATTGCTTACAGACTTTGGAGTAAGTATAATGAGAATCAGTACTCGGAAGCTGTACAAGCACAACCAGTCCCGGGTATACCTGATGGCTTTGTAGCTATAACTACTAACTATAGAGTATTACTCCAAAATGGTTGGCTTGATGACTTGCAATACTTGTGTGAACCTACAGAATATCACGTTAAACGTGTCACTGTAAGATTTATATGTGATAGAGGTGTAAGTCATGAGTATGTAAGGCATAAATTACTTTGTGCCGCCTAATGGTAACATTAGGGCAATAACCCAGTGAATTGCTGGAAAGCTAAAATTTAATATTTATTAACAAAATTTGATAGAGTGCTTCAATTAAAATTGGAGACAAATATAAAAGCTGGACAGTAATTGGAGGACCAAAATTATCTGATTATGGTAGCCAGTTATACGAAGTACAATGTGATTGTGGCACTGTAAAATGGGTTCAGGCTAATGAACTTACTAATCCTAACCGCAACTTTAAATGCGCTAAATGTGCTGCTAAGGAAAGAGGAGCTGCCCAAGCAGAACGTAATGGTAAGGTAGGAGAACTAACTCTAACTAGATTTACTAAATTACAACGTTCAGCTGAGAAAAGAAACATAGAGTTCCTAGTATCTTTAGAATATCTAAGTAATCTGTACGAATCTCAGAACCATATATGTGCAATAACTGGCAGGCACATCAACTCTATAGATGAGGCATCTTTGGATAGGATAGACTCATCTAAGGGATATATAGAGGGGAACGTACAATGGACTACTTATCAAGCTAATGTGAGTAAACACACTATGACAATGGAAGAATTGTATCAATTTTGTAAAGATGTATTAAATCATGCTAATCAGCAGCCAAGCCAACCTTTAACAAAGTTGGAAGGTTCAGAGACTAACAGTTGAAACTATATGTGGTAAGAGGTAGTTGTATGCGAACTACATTAATAGGTAGACCTACTACTATGCTGGAAGAGAGTTAGCTACTACAAGGGTTCGAGTCCCTTATACTACACATAGAATATAGTACTGACACGAGTGCTGGGCATCCTGTAAAGGATGATGATATAGTCCGATACTCCTTGGAAACGAGGAGAGTTAATGATAAAGAGCATTAACATAACAAATGAGACTATTTAGCTTCGCTCAAGAAAGTACTAGGTATTGCAATTACTCTAAGGCTAAGTTTGGTAAGGAATTAAATTGTATAATACCGTGCTGGTATAAGAATATGTTCGAGGGTAATTCATATAATATAGAACTATGTCATACTTATGATTTAACTATATCTGAAGGATTATCTCGAACTGAAGCTGCATGGATACAAGCTATGTGTGAGGCAGAAAGTACATATTTCGGATTGTTGACAGAGGGCGAGCCTGCTCAACAGGCTAGAAATGTACTACCTTTAGCACTAAAGACAGAATTAATAATGACTGGCACTGTTGAACAATGGATAGAGTTCTTGAAATTGAGATGTGCAAATGATGCTCATCCGCAGGCAAGAGAACTTGCAATTGAATTACGAGATAGATTACTATTGGATAATTATATAGATGTTGATGCAGAAGGGAATCTACAAGTATCGAACAGATACTAGGAGATATAAGCGAGAACTTCATAAGGAAGAGGTGAAACTCCTAGACTACAAGATGCACTTAGTTATCAGATTTATATTATTCTTAAAGTATCTAATCACATTCAGAATGCAGGACACACTAGACATGGACAAGGAATTGTCAAAGGAGGAAGAAGCATTGCTAAGGAAACATCTTGCTAACTTCCTAAGAAGAGAACCATATGTTAGACCTTATCCGAAGATAGGTCGTAATGCCCCATGCGGCAGTGGCAAGAAATATAAACATTGTTGTGGTAAATAATGAGTGATTTTAAATTTGACCCAGAGCATACGTTCTTTACGTCAGATACACATTTTGGTCATGCTAACATTATCAATCTATGCAATCGTCCATTTAAAGACGTTAATCATATGAATGATATGTTAGTTGAAAACTGGAATAATGTGGTCTCTGACGATGATACAGTCTTCCATTTGGGAGATTTTGCTCTAGGTGGTAGTGCAGTATGGAGTAATGTCTTGTCTCGTCTAAAAGGCAAGATTTACCTCATATTGGGAAACCATGATAGGAAGAACATAAGACAAGGTTACATGGGTAAATTTGAGGTAGTGGTTCCTCAGATGCAGATACAGGTAGAGAATCGTAGTATATACTTAAATCACTATCCGTTTCTGTGTTATGGTGGAATATATCGTAAACCAGAGGATGCCGTATGGCAGCTATTTGGACATGTACATTCAGGCCCAAATAGTGCTGGAGCTGATGCAGCTAGACTGCCTTATTTACTTCCAACCCAGTATGATGTAGGAGTTGATAATAATAATTACACTCCTGTATCTTATGCTCAAGTTAAATGTATAATTAATAAGCAAGTGAATGGAGACAATTGAACTTTGGTATGCCGTTGACCAAGACGGAGAAGGATACTTCTATACAGATGAACCTTACAGAGCTGACTACACTAATATATGGGGTAGTCAGGGAGAAGTATATTCTGTTAGAGACAAGTTGTTTAGTAATGTAGAAGTCCCTCAGATTACTTGGGATAATGAACCGGTAAAGCTTGAAATGACGTATGAGGTTACGCAGAAATCTTAGTGGAATATTTATCTTCGATAAGTTAGAAGGAGAGGAGAAGCCTACTCCTACTTGTCTCGAAGATTGCACTCCAGAAACTAGACTTAAATGGCTAGAAGGACTGGAGAAAGGAGCTCTCATAAATTGCATAGAGCATTTGTGTGAGACTATCAACGAATTTAGTGAATTGTTGGACATTTATAAAGAATAAGTATTATGGCTAAAATTATTAGTAGCAGAAAGAAGTATGTTCCAGTTAAGGACTTAAAGGTGTATCCTAGTAATAAGGAAACTATTGAAGTAATTCCCGATGATGGATTCAATGGAGCTCATCGTTACCGTGCCCAAATGTGTGCTGGCTTTGTTAATGGCAAAACCAAGTATGTGGATGCTACTGACACAATTCAGTTTGTTCACAAGCACGAAGACGGTACAGTAACTCCAGGGTGGCAATCAGAACAACTTGCCATTATCCTACTTGATAGAGTGAAGAAGCTGAATGAGAAGTTTCCTTGTGAGCAAAATGCCAAACAAGTTACTGCACTTGAAGCTTATCTTGATGCTTGTAAGGAAAGAATTGATGACAGGCTTAACCGTAACGTAATGGGAGACTTGAAGGAATGAAAGTTGAAGTGAATAGAAATGCCAAAAGCAGGAGACCTAGTAATAGACGAGCTTGGAAATATTGGCATCCTAATGCACAATGGTTATATTTGGCTTCTTAAGCATTCAGGAAAGCCTGTAGATGTTCCAACCCTAGTAAGTTACACTGATTGTACAAGTTTGAGGGAACTGTGACTCTTAGTAATGTGCAATAGATAAAGATGGGCAGGGTTGGTATTATGACAACCCGCCTATCTTTGACGGTGAAAGCTGGAATGTGGACCCTACGTATGACTGCTTAGAATGTATGGGAGCTGTTAATGATTTACATCCTGCAAATCTATTTAGATTTCCAATTCCGGAAGATATGACGTATGAGGATGAACCTATAAAATTTGAAATATGTCTAAAGTAGTTACAATTCACGGGCACACTTTAGAGTTAGATATGGGACCTTCTTGTCCAAATCCTGGGATAAGAAGACAGCTGGATGCTAAAGGTGAGCCTTACATGTGTACATCCGACCTGACCACTTGGATAGGAATAGACGGGGATTGGTATCGTGTATATGTGCCCAGTGTAGTCTTAGGGTGGCCTGGTATTTTAGAACTGGAGTTGTTAGATTATTTAAAAGACGTATCTGAATTTACTAGAGATGAGAAAGGAAATAACTAATCCTGTAGGTAAGTGGTGGGTCGTTGCCAATAGAAGTAGAGACCTTCGTGTAACTGACGGCGACATGCCGGAGAGGGCTGGCAGCGGTTGGTATGGAGTGAATAACGACCATCTGTGGACTTCTGCCACAGATGATGTATTTAAAGACTGTGTTATTCCAGCTACTACGTTTGATAAAGGCCCACTACAATTTGAGATTGATGAACAGTTAAAACACAACTTGGTAAAAAGAATGAAACGATTTTGGTGTTGTAGAGACTTAGAAGGAGCTGCTAACGAGGAAGTATTTCTGTTTGTTGGAGAAGAACCACCAATTATGGACGATGATGGTGAGTGGGTAGACCCAAGAAAAGAAGGTCTGTTTTGGTCGGAAGAAGACTTCAATTTTGACTTCGATAAACTTCTGGGAACCGTTAAGTTCCCTGAGTTAAATAAAGGTGAACGGATTGAGATGAATCTTCAGTTTGAATTTGGAATTAAGTAACTATGCGTTATTGGTATTGTATAGACAACAACGGCAATAAGTGGCTTTACGAAGGGTCAGTGGCTCCAGTTAAATATGATGATGAATGGAATACTTCTGATGAAGAGACAGATGACTCTACTTGGATAGGAGAGTTCGATTTAAGAGCTACCTATGGTGTAGGTTTTGTTGAATCACTTCCAGATATTGCTAATGGTGAGATGACTGAAATACGGATTAAATATACAGCCGAGAAATGCGAATAGGAGCTACGTCTGATTTACATGGAGTACTTCCCGCAGTTGAAGAATGTGATATATTTCTCATCTGTGGAGATATCATGCCGTTAAATATACAACTAAACATGCCTAAATCTAGGCTATGGCTTCAAAATACGTTTATTCCATGGGCTAATGGGTTACCATGTAAACATGTAGTATTCATAGCTGGTAATCATGACTTCTGGTTTGAAAGAAATGGAGGTTTGGAACCAGATATGTACAACATGTTTCATAAGCCTACTGACGGCAAATTGGTGTATCTACATAATAAGTCTTGGGAATATGAGCATGAAATCGAGCCAGGAGTGTTCAAGAAGTTTAAAATCTTCGGAACTCCCTACTGTAAGCAATTTGGTAATTGGGCGTTCATGAGAGAGCCTGAACGTCTGGAAGCTAAGTATGCTCATATGCCTAGTGATTGTGATATTCTTATATCTCACGACGCTCCTAGACTACTTGGGCTAGGTGAGATACATGAAGGAGCGTGGGCAGGAAAAGATGCGGGTAATACATGGTTAGCCGATGAAATCATGCGTAAACAACCTAAACATTGTTTCTGCGGACACATTCACAGTGGATGTCATGGAATACAGGAATTTAATGGCATGAAGTTCTCTAACGTATCGTTAGTAAATGAAGATTATGTAGTTTCTTACAAACCTCTATATTTGAATGTTTAAAAGGATGCCAACTGAAAAAGTAGTTTATACATCTGGCGGCTCTAGCCTATTAACTGCTATAGCCATAGTATTTGTAATTCTTAAATTAACAGGAACAACTGCTGTTGCAACATGGTCATGGTGGTGGGTACTTGCTCCACTGTGGATGCCTGTAGTCTTAGTTATAGGTATTGTATTAGTGTCACTTCTAATACTGCTAATAGTTGCCGCAATAGCAGCATGTTCTAAGTAAGTATGGATAAGATTTTATTAATTGTAGACCCACAGGTGGATTTCATCAGTGGGTCTTTAGCTGTGGAAGGAGCTAAAGAGAAGATGGATGCTCTCGCTAGTGCATTACAGAACGGTGAAATTGACTGTGACTATGTAATGGTTACTAAGGACTTTCACCCATCTAACCACTGCTCCTTTAAAGAGAACGGAGGCCAATGGCCTCCACATTGTGTTAAAGGTACTACTGGTAGTTGTATATATGCCCCACTATGGAGTGTAATATGCAACTACGCCTATCGTAAAGATACAGACATCTTTATTAAAGGAAATAGTCCTGACAAGGAAGAATATAGTATCTTTGATAATCTAGAAAGTCTTTCTGTTATATCAGACATATTACTTGATTTTGAGTCTGACCCAGACAATGAGATTAGAGTAGTTGGTATAGCTGGTGATTATTGTGTGCATGAAACTATATGTGATTTGATAGCTATGGGCTATAAAGATAACATTGTAGTAGACACTAAGTATATTGCATCCATAGATGGTGGAGACAAACTTGCTAATTTAATTAAAAACTGTGGTTTAAAATGGGATTAATTTATTCAGTATCGGTTCTGTTCTTCGCATTCATGATATTTAGAATGTATCTAAAGAAGGACATTAGACCCTATATGACAAGTAGAGTAGTTACTTTACTCACAATTCTAGGGTTGTTGCCTTATGTAAATACGGTAATTATAATTGCAACTCTCGGTGATGCTGTTGTTAAATTCAATGAATACAGGAATCTTACTAAGCAAGAGAGGACAGACAGAATGATAGAATCATTGCAGCTCATTGACTTAGCAATGGAGAGATTAATTGATAAATTTAAAGAGAAATGATAGTAAAATCCATTCTTGATACGGATTTGTACAAATTTACAACTTCGTATGCTTACATGAAACTATTTCCTCAAGCTAGAGGAACATTTGAGTTCTTTGACCGTGACTTGACAGAGTATCCAGAAGACTTTGTTCAGAAGGTGTACTTGGAGTTAAGTAATCTTGGAATGTTACGTCTTACCAGATGTAGAATGATACATCTTTATGATATAGCATCTATTCGCAAGGGATTAGTAATGAGTACAGATAATCAAACTGAATATCAGCTTGGATTCTGGACTATTCATGGTGATGTAGGTGACTTTGACCCTATTCAAGACCTGTGGAAGACTGAAGTTTACGGACTGGCAAACTATTTGCAAGACCATTATAAAAGTAAAGCTCTTCGTAATGATTATAAAGCAATGTCATGTGCTATATATAATTCTTGCAAGCTAGTTCCCACTGATGGTCTTGGTATTAGTAATAGTGACTTAGACCAGATAGGTGCTAAGGACTACGCTACTGTGGATGATATTCTTAGTAGATTCATTCCATTCGAGAATTTTAGGAAGAGCTACGACTCAGCTGGACAAATCATGCACCCACATGATGAAATGGCAGAATCTGATTGCTGGTCACAGTTATGTGCTAGACATGGAGAAGATGTAGTCAATAAGGTTTGGAGCCGACATTTAGCTTCCGAATTTAAACGTAAGAAAGCTCCAATTTATATATCTAGGGAATTATATGAATGATTTAGAAAGAAGAGTTCACACAGCTATTAAAGAGTGTTATGATGTAGTCATAGCCCCAACTTACGGGTTAGGTTCTGCATTAGCCGCTGTATTTATGAAAATACATGGAAGAGCTCCACATAAGGCTACTTTTAGGTCAGATTATTATGCAGTAGACTTACCAGAAGGACGAGAATGGTCAGATGCAGAATCTAAAGGAAAGATTGAATCCATTTCCAAGGGTAAACCTATAGACTGTTGGGCAACTCAACACAACCTTTTAAAGTTGTTTCCAGATGCAGTTCATATAAGGTGGGGAGATGATTACTTCTTATTTACTGATGAGTATATTATAGACCTTCAGGACCTAGAAATTCTAATGTTGAATACTGATGATATTCCAAAAGAAATAGTAGATTGCTTGGTATATAAAGAGGCTAAAGCTACTATGGAATACGTAACCTACAGTAATCAAGGATTCAGAACTACACTCATGAAGGTAAAAGAGCAAGATTGTGATATACAATCTAATTATAATGATGACTTACCACATCAACAAATAACCGATATGATAAATTCCAAGGAGAGTGGAATTGCCATATTACACGGAGTTCCTGGTTGCGGTAAGACTAGTTATATTAGAAAGCTAATAGCCGACAATCCAGGTAAGAAGTTTGTGTTCTTAGATGCTTCTACGTTTCAATACATTGGAGATGCTTCATTTATTGAACTTCTTACTAATAAGAGAGATTCAGTGTTTGTAGTAGAAGACTGCGAGGACTTATTAGTAAGTAGGGACACTAAAGGAAATAACAGAATATCCTCTTTACTAAACCTGTCAGATGGTATACTCGGAGACTCTTTAAACCTTAAGTTCATATGTACCTTTAATGCTGATATTAGTAGTATTGATAAAGCATTATTACGTAAAGGAAGATTGAAAGTTAAATATGAATTTGGCAAACTTACCAAAGATAAAGCTACTGCCTTAGCTGTCAAACTTGGTAAAACAGAACCTGTAACTGAAGACATGGCATTGTGTGATGTTTATAACTTAGGCACAGACAATGGTGGTGAACAAATTGAAAGTGATAGACCTAAAATTGGATTTAGATGAAAATGAAATTGTATTATGGAGCCTTGGCCTTGCTTTGGCTCCTTTCTAGTTGTACTCCCAGTGATAATGTAACTGACAACCATGACAAGGTTGGAACTTGTCGTAATGGTCATATCAGAGCTCTTACTTTGAATGGTCATACATATTACTGGCAAAATCATTGGTTTGCACATGCAGGAGACTGTAAGAAGTGTAAGCATGAACTTGATAGTATAGTTAAAGCAGCAGTTAAGGAGGCAATGCAATGCGAGTAGGATTATTCTTTGGCTCATTTGACCCTCCCCATATCGGGCATGTAAATGTGGTAATGGGAGCCATTAACTCTAGCCAGGTGGGTAGAGTATTAGTAATTCCTGCATATCAAAACTTATGGAAGGAGAGTAGCTCTAAATTTTCATATAGGTATGCTATGAGTTGTATGCAATTCGACACTTTACCTTTTGTGCATGTAAGTGATGTAGAGAAAGACTTAGCAGGTCCTGCGTATCCTAGAGGTATACCCACATACGTTGTATTAGAGGAATTAAAGTCTAGAATGCCAGAGGATGAATTAGTAATTATTACTACTCCAGAAACCTATAAGGATATTCCTGAATGGCATAAAGGGTCTGTAATATTGTGTGACTATAAATTCCTCATGGTGGTAAGTGGAGAGGAGACTCCACAAGACCTTCCGAAGAATGTACATGTTGTATACGTTCCGCAAATAACAATATGCTCTACTTGCATTCGCAATAGAGTAAAGCTTGGAGTGTATATTCAGCCATTTGTAAAAGATACTGTAGAAGCATTTATTGACCAATATAGATTATATGTATAAAGCTGGATTAACTGAAGAATTTTATTAATGAAGAATTATCCTATTAAAATTGAAACTGGTGAACACGCTGGGGAGACAGTTTGGGTTCACCGTAGTATAGCCGTTGCAGGATTTATATTCTGTAAAATTAACGATGAATGGTGTGTTCTTGCTAATCAAAGAGGTGAAGGAGCACCAGACTTTCAAGGATATTGGAACTGTCCTTGCGGCTATTTGGACTTCGACGAGACATTAGCAGAAGCTTGCTCTAGGGAAATCTACGAGGAAACTGGAGTTAAGATTGAACCTAGTGCTCTTTATATGTGTAGCGTTAACGATGACCCGAAAGACTCTAACAGACAGAATGTCACTATGAGGTTCATGGCTGTAGTAGACGAGAGTCATATTGGAATTTCTACTAATGCTATCAAAGGACAGCTAGGTGGAGAAGAGAATGAGGTAAAGGCTATCATGTGGGTTAAAATATCTGACCTTGATAGTTACCAGTGGGCATTTAATCATAAGCATCTCATTGAAGGTATCTTTTATACTTATGTAGATTATGAAAAAGTAGAAGGTTTAGACGATTTATTTGCTGAATGACATACTTTATTAGTGGACACAGAGACATAACTCCTGAAGAATTTGAGAAGTTCTACGTTCCAGCAATTGTTGATGTAATAGACACATGCAACGATAATTACGATGACTGTGAATTTGTAGTCGGAGATTGTAGGGGTTGTGATGAAATGGCAGCTAATTTCATAGCAAATTACATTAAGGAGAATACAGATGATGCAGAGTGTCCTCCATGTATTTTGAGCATTTATCATATGTTCTCTGAACCTAGGTTTAGAGTAGGCGTGGCTGGACCAGACGGTTATTATCATGTCGATATGGTAGATGACTTAAATGCAAACCTGTGCGACGATGATGACCCCTATACCATGAACGATTGTCCCATGATATATTATGTGGGTGGATTCGAGACAGATAGAGACCGTGATTCTGCTATGACCAATGCTTCAAGTGAGGATATTGCCTTTATAAGAAGCAAATCTAAATGGGATTCTGGTACAGCAGAGAATATATTACGTAGGCACACTATGAAATATCTAAACCCTAGTTTTTATGGACAACAGTAAAGATTGGGGTGAGTTCCTGGAGGGTATTAAAGCTGCACAGCAAGCAGCTGAAGCTCAAAAGGAAGCTAATGAGCAACATGAAAAGTATGAAAGATTGAGATTTGAATTTACATTAGCATTAATCAATAACAATGACCTCTTACATGAGAGGTCATTTAAAGAGATATGTCAATTAGGAGTTGAATTAACAGATGAATTTATGAAACATGAATCTGAAAAAGGGAAAGTTTAAAATTGTTGAGGGAACAAGAGTTAGAATGGTTTCTTCAAAAGATACTCATATAGTCGAAGGAGCTTACGGTACTGTAGTCAATCCAGGCATAAGAGAGTCAGAAGTACGTTGGGATAGTATGTTAGCAATTAGAGCAGATTATAGATACAGAAATGAGCTAAAAGATGCTCTCATCATTCCAGTTTATAATGACTTACTAGACCCTTCTGGAAACTTCCAAATTTGGACTCCTGAACCTATTGCGCGAATATACCTTGACGATTGTATAAAGTATGTAGGAGAGGATACAAAAGACCTTAAATATGGTGATTTACTTTGTGTGTATTCCATGACTTTATCAGAGCATTCATTGTATGCAATACAGTTAAGCAATTACAAACTACATAAATTGGACACCAGTGTCTGTGCATTAGAGAGGAAGGGATATGCTTTAGCCAGAGATACTAAAGTTAAAGTAGTTCTAGACTCTGCATACACAGAAGTTGGACAAACTGGTAAAATTTATCATACTGATTACAGGTCAGCACTGCCCTATGAAGTTATTATGGATAAGGGTGATTGTGTTTGGGTTGCTGGATGTACCATACAGAATGTTGAGAATGAAGTGTACATAGAAGAGTATTCAGCAGATGTTGAGAATGAAGTATCACCAGACGAGGATATACTAGAGAACGGATTCTCCAGACAAGTAACATTTTATGAAAAGGATTAACAAATATTTATTTCTAGACGTAGACGGGGTTCTCAATAGTGTCTCATGGTACAGAGAAGAATGGAATAAGGACCATGTGTATCCTCAAGGTGACTTTGACCCTAAGTGTGTTGAAATTGTAAACAGAATAGTCAAAGAGACTGGCTGCAAGGTAGTAGTCAGCTCCTCTTGGAGAGCTGAAATTAATTTGCAATCAATCTTTGACAAAGCTGGTTTAAAGTTCAAGATACATAGTATTACTCCGTTTGGAGACCATAGAGGTTGTGAAATAAGGGATTGGTTAGCATCCGAAACCGAACCTTATGTTTATGCTATATTGGATGATGACAGAAGTATGCTTGCAGAACAGAGGAAGTACTTCATTAAGACTAACACAGTTACGGGTATTACTGATGAAGACGCAAGACATGTAATTAACATTTTAAATAGAAATGATATGTGGAATGATAAATTAAACTCCTTAATTATGGAGTCCATGAAGAACCATGACGCTGTTCGGACTACAGTTCTCCGTGCAATTAAGACGGAATTTAGCAACTATGCAACTGCTAAGAATGCTAAACCTCTTGACAATGCTGCTGAAGTAGCCATTATTAAGAAGTTACGTGACCAACGTATTGATAATGCCGAACAGTATCGTATGGCAGGTCGTCAGGATTTATATGATAATGAAATGGCAGAATCTCTTATCTTGAATGAGTTTCTGCCCGAGGTCCCTGATGATAAAGTACTTGCTTTAGGGTTAGTAGAAGTCTGTGCATTACAAGGATGTGAAGACGGGCCTAAGAGCAAAATGGGAATCATTATCAAAGAGCTTAAAGCTATGTTCCCTGCCGCAGACGGTAAACAGATTGCTGATTTAGTAAAATCTTGTGTAATATAATATGACACTAAAAGAAATTGTAACCTTACCTTATCCAGCTAAGATATCACATGCTATAGCTGGTGTACTTTATTATCAAATAATAGCTGGTGATAAAACTATTGTCTTTCCAATAGACATGAATGACAGAGACGATGTAGGAACTACTACGTTTCTAGCAGAGTATCCGAAACCTATCACATTAATGAGATACATTCGTAAAGCAATTGACTCTGGTGAGTTAGTAATAGCTACTACTGATGCCGAAGTATAATGTAAGTATCGATAGACAGCTTAGATGTCGTCTATGCTTTGACATAGAAGTTGAAGCCGATAGTGAAGACGAAGCTTGGGAAAAGGCTTACGACACAGTAGACCTAGGAGATTTAGAAGTAAGAGATTGTGAGTATAGCGACGATGAAATAACCCTTCTAGAAGAATGATTATAGGTATAGTTGGTAAGAAGCAAAGCGGTAAGGATACAGTTTGTAATATCATTCGGTATATAAGTTGGCTTAAATCTTCTAAACTATGGGGAGAAGTAACTCTGAATGCTAAACACTTTGAAGCTGTCCGTGAAAGTGAGGATATTGCTCCTATACTTAGTGTATGGGAGAAACATCCATGGGCAGAGAAGCTGAAACAGTGTGCGTCCATTATATTGGGTTGTGATAAGTCAAGCTTTGAGACAGAGAGTATCAAAGAATCATTTACATATATTCCAATTAGTAATAGTGAAGGGGAGCCTATGACTCATAGAGAGTTCCTACAAGTACTAGGTACTGAAGTGGGAAGAACTATTGACCCTAACCTATGGGTTAAATCTATGATGTTTGACTATGAAAGGAAATTTAAGAGTTGTCCTACTTATGGTACTGATGAATACGGTAACACTGTATTCGTACATATGAATACAGTAGAGCCTTGTTGGATTATGCCAGATACTAGGTTTCCAAATGAAGTCCAGGCTATCAAAGATAGAAAAGGAATTGTCATTAAGGTAAACAGAGATACCGGATTACTAGATAATCATATTTCAGAACATGCTTTGGATGATTACAATGACTACGATTATGTTATTGATAATAACGGAACTCTCGGTGAGTTAATTGTCAAAGTAGCAACTATGATGGAGACCCTAGGGGTGCTTCAATAAACAATAATGGCCTGTATGGTGGAGTGTAATGCTCTACTGTACAGGCCATTTTTTTTGATTATTACTCTGTATCTTCTTTAACTGTGTCAGCTGCTAATTTAGCCATATTCTTTAGTTCAGTAGTAGCTCCCTTGAAAGTTCTACCGAATCCTGTAGTTCCCATAAAGTATTGAGATAGAGTCTTATCTCCAAATGCAAATTCATAGGTATTATTGAACACTGTGCTAAGATACCCAATAGATACAGGTTCTGAATTATTAACTAAACTCGACATAGTTTTGATAGGAGTTACATCGCCAAATGAATTGGTAAATCCTCTCTGGAATAGACTAAACACTGTATCTTCCATAGCCCTAGACATAGTAGGATTTAATGGGTCTCTATCTTCCTCTCTGGCTTCAGCCCACAACCTTATTAGATACTGACCTAGACCTCCTAATAACAACCACAGCATTAAGTCATGTCCTAATCTCTTTAAATTAGATTTCTTGACACCAGTATCTTCGTTCCATATGTTGTCTCTGACTCCTTTAAGCCCTCCGGATTTAAATTCCCTCCAGGCATCTTTAAGGGTGTAAAAGATTCCCTCTAGGTATCTGTCAGCCCAAGTTTCTACCGGCACTCCTGTATTCTCTGTAGTTACTATAGTTTTAGTTTCTCCATTATCGTCTACTATATCCTTGTACCACAGGAGGTCTCCATTATCATTTTTAGCCTGAACTCTACCTGCCAGTCCATAGTTCTTTGGTTCTAGTAAATAAGCATTCCTGGTTGCGGACAAGAATGTTTTAAATTGACCAAGCAACGCTCCCATAAAGGTCTTCTCGGCCTGCATTCTTCCGTCATGGTCATAATAACCATAAACTAAATCTGATAAAGTTTTAATAGCAAGTACTTCGTCCTGTGTATAAGCAAATGGTAATGCATCACCTTCTTTTAGATTCAGACCTTCAGTTTCATTGAAAGATTTCATCATAGATAGATACAGACCTCTTTGCTTATTGTAGTCTGGATTACTCTTATTGCCAGAAGCATAAGCAGCTAACCGCTTGTCTTTCTTCCAATCATACTTTAATCCATCCTTAGTCATTTCTATAGCATCCCAAGTCCCATCATGTAGACTTTGAGCTATAAACATGGTCATTCTATTATAGTAATCCGGTGCTGTAGTAAACCAATAAGTATACCTGGATAGATTAGACAATCCTGACTTGTTACTTACTAACCTCTGTGACAATTTATTCATATCAAAATCAGCGAGTCTCATTCTAGCATTAAGAGCCTCTATCTTAGTGACTCTTGATAAAAAGTCTGGCCCGTCTTTCATGATAATAGCTCCGGCCTGTAGTAATTCTTTATAAGTAAATTTCTCTCCAGTGTAATACATTTTACTAAAGGCCATTGCAGAGTTCTTCCACATTCCGTCAAATACATCTCTGACTCCACCAGTAACATTAAATGCTAACAATCCGAAAGATGCTAATCTCTTAATGGGGCCCACAGCTTGGTATAACTGTTTACCTTCCTCACTAATAATGGATTGGTTAAATACTGCAATTTTAAGGTAATTATCCATTGTCTCATTAAACACTGTTAAATCAACACCAGTCTCTTTAGCATAGTTAAGAGCTAATAATTTAATTGCTTTAATTGCCGGGAGCACATCATCAAAGGCATCTTTACGTTCTGCGGCGAACACATAGCTAGTTACTAATGATTCCAAATTACGTTCCCAGAAATCAGAATTGTATTGTGCTAGTAATGCCTGTCTGGCATCTTCACTAGATTCAGAAATGTTAAACCTATTATACATTTCATATCTAGTAATCATGTCAGATTTAGCTGTATATTCTTCCTCCGAATATGCATCATTCTCTTCCCTATTCCAGAAGTCTTTAAACTTCATAGTAACATCTTTAGTCTCTTGGCTAGCCCATTTAGCAATTCCCATTTGCAATATCTTATTATTAGTCTGTTGCAATGGTACCCAGAACCATTTGTCTTGTTTCTTTAATTGCGCCACTTCTGAGTCAGATTCTGACTTACCTTTCAGATTAAATCTGTACTTGTTGATGTCCCATAATATCTTCTTCAGGAATCTTCTTTCTTCAGATGACAGTGGAGTACTATTATCGTAAGGATTAGCAAACAGCATTTGCTCATTTAGAGACCCGTCTGGATTTCTTCTAAACATATTGTCGTATATTTTAGTCTGGTCTCCTATTACTAAGTTTCTTGCGTTTGAGTATCCCTTATCCTTCCACAAGGCTTTAACGTAGTCATTAAAGAATGGATAGTAATATTCTTCAGTCTTCCTAGTAACTCCATCAAATGCCTTTCTTACTAATTTAACAGCCTGTCTAATATTATTCTCTGGAATTAGTTCAGGGTTAGTATCCATACCTCCTGATAATGGAGCTCCTTTACGAGCATATCTTCCCATCTTCTCCGGCTGTGTAAATGGAATATCTCTATAATAAAGCATCGCTCCTAGAACTGCTTTATAGAATCTTTCTATACCAGTATTAGAGTTCTCTTTCATTATATCCTCCACTGATGCTTTCTCAAGGATAGTTGGGAATGAAGTATACAACGTTTTGGCTATATCTTCTAACCTGTCGGCTGTAGCAGCTTTATCGTTTGCATTTATGTCAAATAATGCCTTACGTACTTTAGTGTTTAATTCTTGCTGGGTTCTATGAGTAGCATCCGGTCTACTCATAAGTGCTAAGAACTCTCCTTTTAAAACCTCAAGTTCATCCATAAATGTAACCTGATTAAGTCTATTAGTTACTCCAGCTTCCTTTGCTAATAAGTTGAAAGTTTCTCTTATACTCCTCATATTGGCTATAGTAGCTGTAGATGTATCTGTGTTTAAGACCTTAAATGTCCCAATCCTAAATACATCTCCGAAGACTTCTGGCATCTCATTAATAGCTGCCATAATCTTCATCAACTCTATATTACCGCTAGTAGACCTTAATAACCATGGATTATTCATAGCATATGCGTCTTTCTCATAGTCTCCCAACATAGTAGTTCCTAAAGACAGTGGTATAATAGTATTTAAATCATGTTTACTAAGTGCCACAAAGTCCACTTGCTTAGTAATAACATTATGAATAGCTATAATTCCCATCTGTTTAAGATTCTCCATATCAACCACTTCCCAACCAGGGTCGTTTACATATTTCTGAAATGTACTTACTACAAAAGCTGTAGTCTTAAACCCTGAAGGTGGTACGATTTGGTCTAGAGGTTTATAACCCTTTAAAGCCTTGTCCAAATCGTATATAAATGCCTGTCTCTTCTCTGCAAAGATTCTATCCCTCTTCTTCAAGTATTCTTCAACCTTTTGTCTAAGTTCTTCATTAACAGCTTTATCAGCTGTATCTTTAATATAGATAGGTTTACTATGATTGTAATAATCACTAAAGTACCACCTTCCTTCTGAAGGATGTGGTGAATCATGTACTTGAGTTTGAATAAACGAATCTACGTCTATTCTATCCATTCTGCTCTGTAATTTAGGATTGGGAATAAACTTTGATAAAGTGTTAAGCACTCCGTCCTTAATAGGATGTCCTACAGTCTCATCAGTAATCCTTACAGGTATTATGTTACTAATATTTGAGTAATATTCTCCTACTCCCCAAGCTAGTCTATTAACAGCTGAAGATGTGTCCTTCTTCCTGTCTTGTACTGCCTCAAACTGAACATCTGTTAAAGGACCTTCATCTAGGCCTTCTATTTTCATTGGAATTATATTAAGTTCCATATTTCTTACTGGGATTCCCTTAGAAGCTAACATCTGCCTGTAAAATCCTAATTGATAATCATATTTAGATGCTTTAGCTGCATCCCAGTCGTTAGAAATTTTGGTAGAACTTTTAAATAAATACAAATGAGGTTGTCCTTCTTCATCTACAACTATTAAGTCGATAGAACCTACTAGTTTAAGTCCGTCATTTGTATTGGCATCAACCAGAAATTGAGACATTATTTTAGCACCTTTACCATGAGCTCTATACAGTTCACTCTTGAGTGTTTCTAGGTTGTCATATAATGATTTAATAACAGCTTCACTGTATTGTAAACCATATTTCTTAGTAAGTGCTTCTAAGTCATAGTGCCCTGTAAAGTAGTCTCCAATCATAGAGTGTATATCAATACCAGTTTCAGCTATTCTATCCCACATCTCTAACGTTTGGTCTACTCTAGCATGTGCTTCTTCCCTACTAATCTTCTCCTTATCCATTAATTCAGTAACAGTTCTACCTCTCCAATTAGTAACATTAAAGGGCTGAATTAATGCACCCTCACCGTCACCAGACCTCCCTTTTTCTAAGAAATCTGTAACGGACATATTACCGTCAGAAGCAGTATAACTTATATCTCCCCCAGTTAAATCTACTCCGTCTTCTCTAAGTCTAGCTTCACTTCTGATACCTCTTAGTTTAGCTACTATTTCAGCTTGCTTAGTGTCCTGACTAAGTACGATATCAGATATAAGACCATATTCTATCTGATTCTTATGTGCTATCAAGAAGTCAAATAGGTCTGCATAGTTGTTATTACCCTCCCCAAATTGTACTACTTGACCATTTATATTTAAACTATATGAACAAGCCATTAGCAATTCTCCTTTAAGTTACCACTCTTTATTAATTTCTGAATTAAATTAGTTATAGTACGGGATTCAGAAGCTAAGTTCATATCAAAACCTGCTGCTAAATCGTTGTTAATAAGTGCACTACCAAATTCAGACATAATATTATCTATAGACATATTAAGAAGTCTTCCTAACTTCTCATTCTTAATATCATCACTAGTTTGGAATGTCTTTTGAGTCTTCTCTTTAAATATTCTTCCCATTTCTTCTAGTGAGGCTTCTTTACCTTCAAACCAAGGCTCTGCGATTCTAGCGAAGTAATTACCAAACTCTGTAACAAATATCTCCTCATTCAAGTCAGGAACAGCTCTAGTATCTCCTATCATTCTAAATGCTTCCAGTTTATCATCATAATTCGCTAGAGACTCTACCTGTTCAACTAGTCCATAATAAAGACCTGGGTTAGTTCTCTTCATAGAACCCATAATTAAATGTGCAAACTCGTGCAGCGAATCAGCTGTAGTAGCTCTGTCTACATTTAGATAGACTTCTCCATTATAAATAAATGCATTAGTTCTTCCAGCATTAGGAATTACACCTCTGAATTTAGAAGCTATCTCTCTAGCAGTAACTACATTAACATTAATACCATAGTTCTTACTAAGGTGATTGGCTATCTCTACCATTTCACTTTTAAATGACCTGGGTACTTTCTTGTGAACTGGTACACTTCTTTCTGATTCTAGCTTTCTGAATGAGTATTTGTCCCCATTTGCCCCAGTTACCTCATATACAGATTCGGTAGCATTCTGAATTGTATTTAAAGCTTCTGTCATTAATTGCAGCTCATAGTCTAGTTTGTCTTGAGTTAGCATACTAGGTACTTTACTGTTATATAGAGAAGCATGAATGTCTGGGTCTCTTAATTGATTCTTTAATAAGAAGAAAGTCTCCAATTTCTCTTGAGTGTTAAGTATAGATTCTATATTAAGTCCCTGCTCTTTAAGTATGCCAATTAGTTTCTTATATTGGGGCTTCTTATTAAGCTCTGATATGAAGTTGTTAAAAGTAATACTCTTAACTAAATCCTTATCATTGTATAGCTTTATGTTATCATTTAGTTCTATATCCAAAACGGAGAATCTGTCTCCAATTTGTAAAGATTGATAACTTTGTATTGCTAAACTTCCATTTTTGAGTTTACTAGTAACCGATTTCAAATCTATAGGTCTGTCTAATAGTTTATTGGCAATACTTCTAGCATATTTGAGATTATCTACTCCTGCTCCTTTCAGCCCGTCTGAAGTTGTAACAATCCTACTGTCTATATAATATCTGTCATTATATTTAGCGATATTATAACCCCCTACAGTTTCAATAGGCTCTATTAACTCTCCAGAGTATTCTGTGTTAACTATAGTCTTGTCAAACTCCGGCTGCTTAAACGTATTTCTTAATAATATTCCCCCATCACTTATAAACGCAATGTCTAAGAACTTCTCATTGTCAATTTTATTATTCAAGTCTTGTATAGTAGATATTATAGATTCATCAGACAGTTCTCCGTAGCTATAAGCATCCATAAAGTCTTGCATATCTTTCTTAGATATACGTAAGTAGTTCCCAGATACTTCTGCCCTATCTACTAGTGCTTGGACTGTAGTATCTGAATAAGAAGGAATTTCAGTAGTAGGAGTACCTATTATTTGATTAAACAGCTCATTAAATTTACTAATAAGCCCATTCTTATATAATGCATCATTGAAAGTAGCACTAGTGTAGAAGTAATTCACAAAAGCAGGTATAACATTACCATGAATACTATTGGTGTTAAAGTCGTATCCTATGTATTTCATGATAGTCTGCACTCTAGATGAAGTATCATTACTTGCAGCTAGCATCTTTAACGCAGACTCTATATTCTTGTTTACTTCCTGAACTTGTTCTTTAGGAGCCTTGTCTAATACTGTATTCACATATCTTTGCTTTAGATAGGTCTCTATATATTCTTCTTCAGGCTTAATAACTGCCAAACTGCCACTAGTGTCTCTAAATATACCATAATTGGTATTCCAAGCAAGGCTAAATCTAGCATTAGTGAGTAGTATATTATTCCTATTTAAGTCCTCACCTTCCCCTTGCAACTTGTCTACTAAGTAGGTAATATTTGGAGTTGGGAACTCATTTTTAATTGTATTTAAATTATAATTACCAATTGGCAGTCCGTCCTTGCCGAGATTCTTGGAATCCAAAGCTGTAATAGGAAATCCTCCTGAATTTACTGCATTAATAAAATCATTATAACTCTCTACATTTCCCATTAATGCTCCTATTGCATCTTCTAAAGACATTTCCCTAACGTCAGGAACCTCTAGCTTAAATAAGCTAGGGGCTCCCTCGTTAGAATGTACTAAAAATTCTACTGTACAACTCATGTTAACAATTAATTCTTATTTGTATAGTATTGCGCTCCATTAAGCTCTTAATCTTATTAACTATATTCTCCATAGAATCATTCCTATTAAGGACTAACTCTTTCATTTTAGCATTCTGATTTGGAGTTCTAATAACGAAGTAATCATCATATAGTCTTCGCATGTCTACATTACTTGGGTCTGGGATGTCATTTACTTCATAGTAGTCTTCTCCGTCCCTTTCATACAGTTCAAGACGACCTGTTTCTTCATTTCTCATTCTAATATACTTATCTCTAGCTCTACCCTTAGCACTTTCACTAATAATAGGAGCCATTCTAATAAGTGCATCTTCTAATGAGAATGTGTCCATGTTAACATTCAAATTATAGTCTGATCGTCCTACATACTTTTGATACTCTATTAATAAGTCACTAACGTCAGTCTTATCAAATGTGTTCAGTAAAGTAGTAAGTCTGTCAGCACCGTACTTATCCTTATTAACAACTAAGTTATATAAGAAGAACCAGTCAGTAAGAGGCAATCCTTGCAGATTGATTCTCTTCAGTGCCGCAAAATCTTTCTGGTATCTACTAAACATTGCTTGGTCTGATTCAGTTCTTACGTTCATCATATCAATAGGTAATTTCATATATGTAGTATTACCTCTAGTAAATGGGTCAGTACGCCTATTCCTACTTAATCCTTGCACAAATTGGTTGATTAATAAAGAGCGAACCCTCTTATCTCCAACCATTCCGTTATGAAGTTCCGGAATAACTGTTCTTTCCATCCAGAGTTTAAAGTTAGCAATTCCATCATTAGTAGCCAAACTAAATACCTCGCCTCCTTCTTTAATATCATGCAGAGTCATATCATTTCCGATATACTTCTGACCCTCATCCATTCTGAAGGTAATGTTGCGTTTAGCCAGCCAGCCAGTGATTAGTACATCGTCTACATACTCACCGAGTGCATTTAATTGCTCTTTAGTAACAGCTCTACCATATGTAGGATTCTCTTTAATAAGAGCTTCTCTATAGGAATTTACTAGATTGAATTTGGTACTGATATTTACATCAGTTGTATCAGTAAGGTTATATATTTCGAACAATGCCTTAAAGTGAGGAATTTTATCAATCATGTCGAATATATTCCAAGTTCCCCTTATTAGATTATAGTAAGCTATGGTTGACTTCTTATAACCAGAGTTCATTGGGTCAAGGAATTTCCTCATACTAAATCCTCCATTAGTAATACCTTGTGCAACAGCATCGTTGACTACAGCTCTTACTCGCTCTTCGGATAGATAAGGCTTATCATTCAGGATGTTCTTAATAACTACTTCCGGGTTATAACCTTTCTCATATTTGTCATCTTTATATAGTTGCTCTCTGCTAGTAATTGCAGATTCATATGTATTTAACCTGGACATCTTACCTCCTAAATCTGTAGGCATACCTTGATTTAGTCCGTAGAATCTTCCTAACAGTTCTGTCTCTCTAGCATTTCTATTTATCTTCTTAAATTCGGCAAATCTGTCCATGTCCAACCTATTTTTCATCTTCTGTAGGTACTTATATTCTTCCAAGAATCTGTGTTCTCTATAAGATACAGCTGGGAATATATCATCAATAGAATCACCTTCTGCAAACCTATCTTTGATAGCTTGAATCCAATTACCTCTCTTATCGAACGCTTCCTCTCCAGAGTCAAGTAGTTTCTCTTGCACTCTTTTGAAGAAGTTACCTAAAGAAGTAGAATCGAAGTAGTTTCTAATATTAGGGCCTTCTTCCAATGCTCTAACTACAGAGTCTACTGATGCATGGTCATGATATTCATCAAATACATTTACCTTCATTAAGTCATTTACAGTTTGTACTGTCGGGCTTGTCATGAATTTAGCGATATCATTAAAACTGAATCCTAACATAATCATATGTAAGTACATACCAGCTAGATTAGGACCTGCATTAATTTTAGAAAGAATCAACTCTTTAGCATTATCAGTAGCAGCTGACAGTAATGCAGAAATTACTAATGACTGGTCTGGTTGCATACCTAATTGCTCTTGAACTACTCTAGCTACATCCTCCGGTGACAATTGCTGTTCTACGGCTCTAACTATTAAATTTCTCCAATAATCTTTCTTAACTGCCAAATCATCGAAGTTAACGTTAGCCATTATGTTTCTTATAGTAGGTACTGTTATAGGTTTGCCATTCTCACTTAACATTGTCTGAATGCCTTCAAATCTAGTGGAGAAGAACATGTTGTCTAACCAATCCTGGTCTCCATTTCTAACACCTTCATTGAAATAGTAACAGTTGGCAAAGAATACTTTCTCACCTACAGCTGCAATACCAATTACCTGTTTACCGTCCATATTCTGCACCTGCATTACCCATTTGGATGAAGGTGATGTCATGGTAATCTTATTAGCTTCTTGTCCAGATGCTGATTCCTTAGCTGCCCTTTGTGGGTCTCCCATTTCAATAGGAGAATAAGCCTGGTTCATATTCTTCAAATCCTGGATAATATTGCTAATTTTAGATGATACAGAGTTTCTAAATGCAGGAAGTAAGTTGCTTCTTCTAATCTTCTGTCTACCATTTCTAGCTTTCTTTCCATTCTTATCAAATTCTTCAGTCATATACATAGTATGATTGTTAATTCTATTAAGAATGAAATTAGCATTATCGGTGTCAACTTCACCTGAATATGTTAATATTCTAGCATCATCAATAGCGTTAAGCATCTCTGCTATTACTGAAACAGACTCTGGATTATAGAAGTTCTCCTTGTTAAGTTGGTTTAGATAGCTAGTAATGTCTACTCCACCACTTCCGTATGCGTATAACTTACCATTAGGAGTAGGTAGCATTTCGGATGCTTTGAGTGACTCGATACTATTAAAATTAAAATATGGAGACCAGCCTACATAATGTCCGCTGGTATCAAAATCATAACCCATAATGTAAGCCTTATCAATATCGTAGTCAGAACCCTGCAACCATGTCTGCCAGTGAGATACATGTACCACATTCTTATCAGAATCATTAAATGCCACAGCTTTCATCTTCATAAATGACTGCATTGTCTGTGCAGGAATACGAGCTACTGTAAATTCAAGTGATTTCTGGAATGATACAAACTTCTTCTTGGCATCTATAATCTTCTGATTCTTCTCTATTCCGTCCAATTGATAAGCCAACCTAGATACGCTAAACTCTTCTCCTTCGTTCTCTTTATAAGTATCAAATAGTAATTTAAGCAATCTGTCATTTCTTTCAGAACCTGCTTCAATTACTCGTTGCATCATTTCCTTATTCTTAGTGTATTGGTTAATTTTAACAGAATCAAAGCTATCCATTCCGTAAATATCAATTACACTATCAGGAGTCTTAGCTACTAATACTTCTTCAGTAGTGTTATTACCTAATGCATTGTAAGATGTTACTACTTCATGATACTCTCCACTTTCATCATAGAATCCAGCTTCGTACATCTTCTCACCATTTTCATCTACCCTCATAACACTATTACCAACTCTAACGAAATCAGATTCAGTAAGTGCCTTATTAACCGATAGATGTTCCATTAGAGAAGGAGTTTCTCCGAGTGCAACATACACATGTTTACCATTAGCTCTAGTAAACATCATATCATACCATTTAATTTTAGGAGCGTGATATTTATCATACCTATTAACGAAGAACTGATATCCTTGTGTAAGTACATCATTAATACTATCATTAGGTCCTAAGTTAAACTGGTCTACATATAGTTTACTAATAGAAAGTTCAGCAGGATTATTGACTAGATTCTGAATAGGAATAGCAATATCTCCATTGCCTAAATCCCTAATATAGCCATTGGCTGCATATTTATCACTGAATGCGACTGGGTCTGCTAAGTACTCTGCTTTCTGAATACCAGTTACAGGCATATATCCGTTGTCCAGTAACGTAAATGTTGCTTGTATTTGTGCTTGTATTTCAGAATCTAAAGCTTTAGGAAATTTACCTCCGTCATACTTAGTTCTTTCACTGAATGACCTTTGTATAGCTGGCATATCAAATATGCTATGTCTCATACCGGTCATATCTTCCCAATAAATCTCTGCTGGCTTTAAGTCTGTAGGTCTAGTAATATCAGTATAGAATTGAGAGAAATTAGCTTTTACTAGGTTATATGTATCAAAATCATTTACATACACTGGTACGTAACTACCCTCTATACTCCAACCTTTATCAGCTAGATATTGGTCTACAGTCATTAAGGAATTGGCTTGATTCTTAGCTTGTGCAGACACAGCTTTGTCATAATTATCCTGTGCTTTAGCTATCTCTACACCTTCTCCGTCTCCATTTTGTGCTTTCTCAAGCTCTGTTAGAGTTCTCTTAACAGCCAAATCAAGAGCTATTTGCTTGTCTAATGCATTTTGGCTAATTCTAGCCACTACTGATGCTACTTCTTGAATAGGCAATTTGATTCTGTCTCCAGGAAGTAATCTATCTATAGTAGATGCTGGCTGTGCCTCTATTTTAGCTTGCTCACTTTGTAAATACTCATCAGGAGTCATTCCTTGTTCGGAAGCAATCCTATAAATATCATCATATTTATAATTAGTACCTCCTATGCGGAATTGTTGTACTATATTGTATGCGGGAGCCATAACTGCACCCATACCTGGGAACTTCCTCTTAATAGCAGTTTTATTAATATTAGATGTAAACGAAGATAAAGTTTTACCAAAGATAGAAGGGTCACTGTACGGTATTTTATATACATCAGTTCCATGAGAATTATTATTCTTTCTGTCTAATGCAAACTCTGCTTTAGCTTTCTCAATAATAGTCTTAGCAGTACCAAGCTCATCTCCGTCCTTATTAAGCTCCTTAATAATAGCTTTACCTACTATTTCATAAATATCGGATTTAACATCAGGATTATCAGTAGGTTTAATCCCAACTAATGTATACACAGCATCTCTAATATCACCTATTGATGATAATGCCACTCTACCTAAATCTTTGTATGCCATTTTAGCCATACTGTGAGTAAATCCCATAGCTTCTAATGCAGAGATTACCTGTGAGAACTCTGTCATTGTAGATTGATGTTCTGGGTCAGTTACTACATGGTCTGCATCCATTTGAATACCAAGACCTTCAGTATTAAATTCCATTTCCATTAAAGGACTGTTATCAAACCAAGAACTATCTTCATTTATATTTTGAGCTCCTACTTTAATTGCAGACTTATTAACCAAGTAAGCAATCATCTTATGTTTAAGCGGCTGAATAGTATTACGTTGAGAAGGTATCTCTCCATTAGGTCTATACCAACCTACATTGTTAGCATAATTAGCGGTAACGGCTAATGAAGCATCACTATAAGCAAGTTCTCCATTTCTAAGAGATTCACTATATACTCCACCTAATGCTGCATGTAATTCAAATAATGAATTAATAGGAACATTTAACTGAACCATTACATTAGCGTCTCCTACAGCTTTAACTGGATTACCATATTCATTAACTGCTTGAGTTCTGATATTATATAATCCGTCACCTACTCTGTCAAGACCTAATATCTCGTAATGATTATTACCGTCCCTGTAGAATATTCTTTCCCCACCAGTAACATCTTTAAGCTCCATAGTGTTTCCGAATATGTTCTTAGTAAGGTCTATTCCTTCATAAGCATTATCAAACTGGTTTGTAGACTGATTCCATTTGAAATCAGACATCTTTCTAAACATGTTATACAGACTAATGTCAGATTTCATAGAGTTTCTCATTCTTTCGTTGTATGTAGAGAATGTAGCAAATTTCAACAAAGAAGCAGTACCATAATCCCCATTAAAGTCATGTCCAATAGGCTTTTTGTCATCACCTACAGCAGAATCCTGTAATGAGAAGTTCTCTAAATAAGACATAATAGGATTACAGAACGCAGAACCGTCATGTGCATCTATAGTAGATGTCTCGCCTTTAAAGTTGTACACAAATGCTGCAACGTCGCTCATAATAGCCAATCTGTATGTCTTAGGAATACCTAGCAAGCTGTTTTGTTGGAAATACTGTAGTGTACCTGGTATAATTACATTTCTCTTTAATTCTGCAAGTTCTCTAGAAGATTGCTCTAACTCTATACCATTAAATGACGCAGGATTAACTTTACCATATTTAGCTTTATTAGGATGTGCTATACTACTACCTGTAGTGACTAATCGCAAGTTCTCTGAAGTTAGAAAGTCAGCTAAGAAGTATCTTTCGAGAATAGGATTTAAAGTAATATCTTCATCATTTCTTAACCATGTACTATCTAAGTCAGACAACCTACTAAGTACCTTGTCTCCTTGCTTAGCTAGTATTAATTCTTGAGTATCATTGTTTATCCATGATGCCTTATCAGTAGGAATAAGAGTATCTAATGCCTTATTCAAAACAGAGTTTACTCTACCGTTAGCGTATCTAAGAGGGAATGTCATATTATTATCAATCATATCTTTGACAAACTTCTTCTTCTCTCTCAAGAACATTTTATTATATACATCTTCCTTAGCATATAACTCATTAGCATTAAAATTCAATAAAGCATTTGGAGACAGTCCGCCTTTCTTGTTTCCATTTAGGACAAACGAACCTCCCTTATTAACATGTACATTATCAATATTAGGAACTCCATTACGGTAAGACATACTACCATATTCTCCTTTAGTAGTTACTGACAATATTGCTTGAAAGTCTTTAAATGTCATTTTGTCTACTAAGTCAATAGGTTCCTTAGGCTGTAATTCTGTTAATATATAGTTATTAATGGCATCAATTTCCATATAATCTCCAGCCTGTAATGCTTCATCAGCTAACACTTGCTGCTTAGCAACTTCTTCTGCTAATTTAGCATTATGTGCTTCTATTTTGGCATTCTCTGCATCCACTGCTGCTTGCTTACCAACTATGCTATTATAAGCATCTGTTAGTCCATTCTCTTGTAGTCTCTGCAAGAATGTATCAAGACTTCCTCTATATACATTTCTATAGTCATTAAGCACATTATTAAATGTGTTCTTATAGTAAGAACCAACAGTAGACCTAATAGCTTTGTTTAAATCAGAAATTGATGAATTAAGTAAGTCAATAGTAAACTCTTCTCCATTCTCGTCAATAAGTTTGATTCCATCGGCAGTTAAGGTCCACATTACGAATGTTCCCTTATCAGAATATACAGTAGGTTGAACATTAATAGTCTTAGATTGTCCTTTGTCAACCTTCCTTAATAGATTAGCATAGAAGTCATATAATATTGAAGAATATCCAATCTCTGCTACAGAGAAACTAGTAGCACTCTTCTTAACTCCAGTTCTACTAACAACATCGGTTTTAATTGATGTGCCTCTAAGCATACCTGGATTTAATCCAAATAATGTATTCTTTAAAGAAGAGTTTGGATTCTCTACAATGGTTCTTGTAACGTATCTTCTAGTCAATCCAGCTAAATTAGCAATCCTACTATTAGGAATATTATTACCTTCAGCGTTCTTAATAACAGATTTAAATATTTCTCCAGTTACTATTTGCTCTGCTGCTACTAAATCATTCAAAGTGTTAATCAAAGCACCATCAATAGCTTTTAGTGAATTGGATGACTTGTCGTAGTAGAATCTAGCTTCTGGACTATCCTCATCAACTTTATCAGTATAGTATTTAAGAGTCTTAATAAATGAATACAGGTCTAGATTGTCTGGATTATTAGTTTCAAATTCGTTGTACACTGTATTCACAAATGCAGAACTATTAGCTAGAGACATTAAGTTCTCTGTTAGATATTTTAGATTGTCTGCTTCTTTTACATTCTTAAATGCCGCTAGTAAATCTATGTTGCCATTTAGGAATCTAGTATTAATGAAATCATCCATAAACTCTACTAAAGATACATATAGTCTCTCCTGTGGAGTTATAGTTTGAGGGTTATTCTCTTCATAGATTGCTTTTAGTGTAGTAAATGAAGGCTCTTTTAATATAGTATCTAATGAACCATATTTAACCTTATCAGAAGGACTTAACTCAAGTTTCTTTTGACCTTTACTACCAATAGCAGCCCTATTATATATAAGAGTAATAGTGTCGCCATTATAAGGTAATTTAAATGAGATGTCTCCCAGAGTAGCGTTATGTACTTCTACTCCCCACTTGTCAAGTAGTTCTTGTCTGTTGCCACGTAATTCATTACTAATATCAATATCATTCTCTCTCTGGATTTTACGTCTGTTGACATTAGTTTGTTTAATTTCCATAGAATCTAGGTCATTTGTGTCTTGATTCATGGCATACTGAATGTACTTAGCATTATTAGTTCTATCTACAACTCCAGATATTGAATCAAGCAAATCATAGGTGGTTATAGCTTTGGATTGCTTGTAATCGTTATTAATAATGTTATATAGAGAGTTAGCTCTGCTATCATTATAGAACTTCTCATAAATAGATTTAAATACATTCAAATCATTTATTTGAAATATTCTAGAACCTCCCCCATTGTTAATAATTTCTTCAAGAATCCTCTTCAAGTAATAATTAGGAGCTGAATGGAAGTTAATAACTAATTCTTGCAGTCTGTCTCCAAAATATAGAAAGTTCGCTTCGTCTTTAAGCTTATTCATTGAATGCAAGAACTGTTTAAGTGTAAGGTAATTGTCCCTTATTTGCTCTCCAGTGGTAAAGTTAAGCACAGGAGTTTGCTCAATAAGTAACCTAGACACATTACCTATTTCAGATATTGCATCCACATTCTCATTAGTTCTCCAGGTTTTAACCATGTTAGAACCAGCTCTAAATTGATATTTATTAACTGATACGGGAATCTCTATTCCAATATATCCTTTGTTCTTAATCTCCATATTCTTTCCGAATAGATTCTTAAGAATAGTATCAAAATTACCATTCGACAGTACAGCCCAAGCATTAAACGCATCAATCAGCATTTGATTCTTATATAGGTCTCCGAACTTCTGCTTTCTTGAGACATATGCATTGTCTAGTTTAGACCTAGGCATATCCTTAAACAACTCATCAGCTAGTCTAAGAACTTTCTGCATACCTTCCACATCTGGAGTTCCATCTATGTAGATAGCATTAGGCATATTGAAATCTGTAATAATTCCATCTTCTTCATTAGTCATTTTAATATAATCGACTAAGTTCTTGAACATAGTATTCTTATATTTAGCAATATATATGTTCAAATCATCAGTAGTCTTGATTAATTTACCGTCAGTAAAATTAACTAAAGATGATTCAATTATATTATATCTGAATTGATTTAGCATGTACTCTTTTACTACTGTAGCAGAGCCATACGTATCATTCAGAGACGGAGTAAGTATTCTCTTCTCCGAGTTGGAAACCTCATTATTGATATTCTCTGGAGCATCCGGAATGATAAGGTCTTTATCAGCTACTTCAATTGTAGTTGCTTCAGGAGAAAGTCCAAAATTCTGACCTAGAGGTTGTGCATATTCAGCTAACAGCTGTTCTTTCTGTGTATCTTTAAGTATTCTTGATGTTTTAATATAATCTTCAAAAACCTTAGAAAGCGAGACATACTCTGCCTCGCTTTCTAGGTTGAATAGGTTAGTACCTTTCAAGTTAGTAAAGAAATGCTGAACAAAGTCTGTAGTAGACAATGGTTCAGCCTTTCTAAACTTAAGTACTGTTCCTCTAAGGACACTTTCGGCATCAATCCTATGTAGTCCTATGTCAAAGTTAGTACATGCCATTATTCTTATATATTTAATTTACAGTTCTGACTATCAATTATTTGCTTATTATTAGCAAGACTGTTAATATATTCCATAACATCTAATATGTCAGGGTCGTCAAGTTGCTCATCAGTCAAGTAACCTTCGAAGTGATTGTCCACCAGTCTTATCTTATTAAGAAGTGCATCAGCAGCTTCCGGAGTAAGAGAGGTAGCAGCTCTCAATTCTTGGATAACAGTCATGATTTCGGTCTCCCTAAGATTCTCATGGTCTCCAATGGTATCTTCGAATATCTTGAGTTTCTGTTCTCTATTAGGGTCAAATGGAACTTCATACATCACTGTATCAACTATATTAACTTCACTTCCAATAATGCTTCCTTTAATTGTTTGTCCACCTTGCAAATATACTGTAAAATCTTGTAAATTACCACTACTATAATCAACATTTCGAATACCCGTAGTATCAATCTCTCCGTCTTTAGTTTTGGGTAGTACAGACGGACTCTTAACATTTATTTCCTGTAATAGAGTATGTACCTTATTAATGACTGGCATGTTGTTAACATCAACAGTCATATCTAGATGAATTACAGGGTCGTTGTTAATTAATAGCTGTCTGTTATTCATGTCATTAGTAAGACTAGTATTTACCTTAGTTGCTACTCCTTTTAATATTTCATCTAATGCAATATCACCTTTCTCTAGATATTCATTGCGTGCATCATTAAGGATTTGGTCTATTGAGGTATAGCCAGTGAAAGCACTGGATACTCCATTAGCAATTAACGTAATGTTATTATCAAACTCTGACTGTCTGTTATGTGGAACTCCTTTATTAAATTGTCTCTCTGATAATACAGTAGGGTCAATGGTTATTTCAAAGTTAGGACTTTCTATAGCAGTATCAATATAGAATTGATTGTCATTATTTCTAGTTGGATAGAAATCAGAAGGTCTACTATCATGTGAAGTCGGAGTTCTAGGAGTATAATATATTCCATTTATAAATGGAGCATATGTAGTAGTTGCAGCTCCTTCTTTAATAGTTGGAGTGCCATGGAATATCACATTAAACATATTGTTTAGTACAGAGAAGTAGTTATCTCTACCTGCATCTCTAACTGCCCTAACTATATTAAATGATAACTCCTCTAACCTAGTTTCCTTCATTTTACCGTCTCTAGCCTTAGCTCGGAATACATAACTTTCATCTGATTTCTTACCAGCGGAGAATAGTTTGTAAACTGATGATAACAATCCAACCATTTTGAATGAACCACCCATTCCACCTATATTAGATGCTGCATGTTTATAAGTATTCTTACCGTCAGTCAATTCTATGGCTCCGTCGTCAGCTATTAACTGTGCTAAGATATTGTCCATATCTCTGCCGTTAGTAGCTATGGTGAAGTTCGGATTACCCGGTAATGAAATATACTCTTCTAATATACTAAATAGATTATCCAATATAGATAGTTGAGCTTGAGCTACTTTAGGGTCTATGTAAACACCGTATGTAAGAGTTCTAGGAACTTTACCGTTAGAGTCAAATGTTTGCCATTCATTTCTACTTAAATTTATAGGTCTTACTACCATACCAGGAGCATTAGTCTTGATAGCATCTGCGTATGTAAGTCTAAACATAAATCCATTATAAATAGAAGAATCCCAAGGAACTCTCTTCTGTCCATCCACAGTAGATTGGTCGATTAGTCTATTAAACTCATTAACTTCAGAAGTACCTCTAACATCATCAAGGTTATTAGCCTGTCTGTAAGTGTCATAAGCCTTAATGAAGTTCTTTAATCCAGACCTGTAATTCCACATACTTACTAGCATTCTAGCAGCAGTAGTATTACTTCCAAATGTTCCTAAATATTCCTTTACTTGATTCTTGTCTAATTTAGTTTTACCGTCATCAGCAGTATGAACTAAATCATTAAAAGACAGTCTAAAGTAATTATCAATAAAGGTTCCATTGGAATTAGCTACTATCATTCTTATAAGTGGTGGTACCGTCTTAGCTACTTCAGCTTGAGCATCCTTATCACTAAGACCTCTAGATTTAGCTTCATCTAGCGCGGCTTTACGCTTCTTCTGCATTCTTAGATACATCTCTGCAAGATTAGATTCGGTTACTTTCTCTCCGTCAATTTTAAGATGTTTGTTAGAAGTGGCAAATACTACACCTTTACCTCTTACAGACTTATCTACCATAGCTACTCCACCATGTCCTGCATAAAGATACATCGGACTAATAATGGCATTGGGAAATGCTTCTCTAACCTTATCCAAGTTCCAAGTTTGGTCTGGAACTTTCTTAAGTCTAGTCGCAGCAGAGAATGATATGTCGCTTTCATCAATTCCAAGATATTTAACAGTACTAGGATTATCTAAGATTTCCTTCTGCATATTCTTATACCACTTCTTGTACTTATTAATTCTAGCAGCAATATCAGCATCTTTGCCGTTACTATTGTTCCATTTCTGCCAAGTGTCAGGATTGGTTAATTTACCTATAGTGAATTGTAAATCATTACCTTTCTCCATAGGTATTCTATATACTATATTGAACGCAACAGGTTCTACTTTAGTAGAGTCATAACCCTGTTTGTCTCTAGCTTTATCAGTGCCTTCTTCGTTAGTATCATCTTTCCTGATTTCTAGATTGAACGTACCATTATTCCAAACTTCTGCACCCAATCCAGCTAAGTATTTATAACCATTGTCGCTTAGTTTCTGAATGAAGTCAGCATCAAACTTCTCGCCAAATGTCAAGTAGTTTCTAACGTCTACTAACATATCCTTGGCAGGTTGTAATGTATTAGTATCATACTCTACATTACTTCTAGTGAAGACATTCAAATCATCAACTACATCATTCCTTACCACTCTAGTAAATTTACCATCGGAAGTTTCTGCCATACCATATCTCATATACCAGCCGTATGCTCTAATTCCAGAAAGAGGTTCACTTAGTAATGATTCATCTATAACAGATTCTTCTCCTTTGCCCTCTATATCTGCTAAGAACTCATTTTCAAGCTCATTAGTACCAGTCATAGTTCTGCTAGGCGGTATAAATGTAGGAGCTTGCACTTCCTTAGATTTCTCTTTAGTTGTAGGAGTAGGCTCTGGTATATCAGTAGATTTTACTGGCTCCGGAGCTTCTTCTGGATTAACTGAAGCAGGTTCAGGTATAGGTGGCTCCTGTGCTTTCCTAGAAGGAGTATATCCCTCTAATTCGGCATTAAATGCAGCCATTCTAATTACCTTGAATCTATCTATCACAGCAGAAGGGTCAGAAGTAGTAGATGTATATTCATCTTGACGTAAATTAGCTTCTTTGATAATAGTTCCCATGTTGCTATTAATAAAATAAGCTCCGTCCTTAGAACGAGACATCATAGTATAAAATGACTTCATATAATCAATAAGTCCAGAGACTGTATTTGTATTATACTTACTGAAGTTTACATCAATTATAGCATGTTTAAACTCAGAACCTTGAACTGATTTAGGAGTACGCATAATAATCCTACTATCTGCCATATTGGTTAGCATTTTGTAAGTAGGAGTATTCTCATCATCATACACATATCCAACTTCTCCGTCCCTTTCTAGTATTTGTCTAACGTCGTCTTCGGTAATAGCAGTGACAAATTTACTTCCATTAAGGATATTGTCTCCGTCTTGATAATAATGTAACTCCATCATGTTACTTATTGTATCTTTGACATTATTAACAGCATTAGCTTGACTCTCTGAATCAGCCATTTGTTCTGGAGTAAATGTCAACACACTCAAAGCCGCATTTACCGTAGTATTATTATCATTCTGTTGAGTATTAGTAATACGTAAGCTAATATCCAGCTTAGGAGTTCTGACCATTAAAGATTCAGATGACTTAACATTATAGACACTGATGGTAGGATTCTCATATCCATTCTGATTTAAGTCTCCTAGTGGAACAATAGTTACATTGTTCTTATGTGCCCAATTAGACAAATGTTGCATATAAAGGCTATTTACCCAAGTAGCCTCATCAATAAATACAAGCCTCGGAGTTTGAACATCGTTATACTCTATATCTTCATTGATAATGGCAGCTCTATAAGATTCCATTACTGTTCCACCAGGCGATGTAATGGGGCCAAGTTCTTCTATTGTGAACTGCTTAGACTCCTTATTATTATGTAATATGTCATTAGACAGCTCTGCATAGTTAGATTCTCCCAATACATGACTCATTAAATCCTCTATAGTAAACGCTTTGCCTTCACTTCCTAAAGAAGACACTAGATTATCTACTTGCTGTTTAGTTGGACCTACTTTCCATATCTCTGCATCAGGATAGTACTTCTTAACAATGTTCTGAATTAACTTAGCAATAACAGCTGTCTTACCAGCACCACCAATACCGTCTACCATTACAGTGTTCCAGTATCGTATTAACTCACTACCATAAGTTCCTTTAGGAGTATCTATATTATTAACAGCAGCATTCATTATATCCGGATTAACTGCCATAGCTGTAGCCAAATATGCAGCATATTCTTGTGAATATAAAGGAGCATAATTAGCGTCTGTCTCAACAAGAGATTCTCTTAGGTAATAATCAAAATCTGACTTTTTAAGAGCTACCATTGCATGTAGCAGCATATAAACATCATAATCCTCCAAAGATTTAGTCTCCGGACTAAATTTGGTGTTCCTTTGCTCTACCAAGTTATTAATGTTGAATTGATTTCTTACATCAGAGAATAGGTCCTTCAATATAACTTGTGGAGAATCTCCAGTAGTTTGCATTATCTCCTGGAAGTTGTCATACAGTTTGTTCTGTAACGAACTAAGTTCCTTAGAGATAAGCGGATTGTCGTAGCTAACATTATCAATATCATCAAGAGTAGGAGTTGGTATAGTATCTATATCTTTAAATAGCTGCATGCCTTTATATTTAAGTTCTTTTAGGAACTGGTATCTATCCTTACCCTTTAATATATTAGCTGTCAATTTAGATATTTGTTGACCTGTTCTACCATGTTTGCTGAACTGATTAACAGCATTCATTCTGGACAACTCTTTCAAGAATGTAAGTTGCCTAGTTATTAATGCCAACTCCTCTTTCATGATTGCAGCTATATCACCTCTAATAATCCCATATTTCTCTTCCTTTGGGAAGTAGGTTTCTAAGAAGTAATTCATAGTAGCATTGTGTCCAAATGGATTATTGATGTCTAAATCAGTAGTAGAACTGGCATCAATAACAGCACTAAGCATGTCTATGATTTTGAATGCTTGGTCTATTTCCTTCTCCTTATTACCGTCCAATACGTAGTCAGATACAGAAGGGGCGTTCTCTAGTCTTCTATTCTCATCTCTTAGTAAGTCAAAGATAGTAAGTTTGCTTCCATATACAGTATTAGTAAGTTGGTCAAGGAAATCATATACTGGACTAGTTTTGATTTGTAAAACATCCTTCCTTAATTGAGCTATAGTAGCATTAGTAGGATTAGACATTACAAGACTTTCCATATCCTTAGCTGCTTGTACAAATGTCTTCTCGAAATTATTTATTCTCTCTTCGACTTTCTCCATTACTACAGGAGCGTCTTCCGAAGGGTACACGTCCCCATTGTTGTCCATGAAGTCTAAAGTGTCATAAACAAGTCTCTTTCTATGTACATCAGAATGAAGAATATTATGAATATTGTCTATAACAGTATCCAAATTATTACCGTCTATGTCTTTTAATGTTTCTAATAAGGCATCATATATAGGATGTGGTATTCTGTTCCCGTCTATATCTAAAACTGGTACATCATTTGCAATAGCTTTTAACACTACATCAAATGCTGCTTCATTAGAGATTTTGTCTCCAAGTACACTTAATAGAATCTCCTTGGTATCAGCATCCATAAATCCAAACTGCATAGCTTGTTGTATTACAGCTTGCACTCTTCCGATTACTTCTAGATTCTGAACTTCAATAGCTTGTCTCCTTAAGTCTGCATCAACTTCAGATTCGCCTTCAATAGGAGAGAATCTTTCTCTTACGAACTTCTTGTTTAGTACTGGTCTAATATTCTTGTCTCTTCCTAATTTAGAAATAAGTACCTGTTCAGCATCAGCACCTTCTGGCACATCTAACTTGTCAACAGTGGCTCTTAAATCGATTAGATTATTATATGCCCATGCTTTGAACTTATAATAATCATCGTAAGTTACTGTGCCTTCTTCAAATTTAGTAGAGAAATCTTTATTAAGCTTCTTAAATATACCATAGGCTGTATCAAGAGCTTGCATCTTGTCTTGCTGTTTATAAGATGCATAATCAGACTCGTAACCTTTAACTTGTTCAGGAGCCATATCTTGGAATCTTTGTCCTGATTTAAACTCAACAAAATCCCTAAATGTTGGTGCATAGAAGAATGCATTTACACTATTATCAATAGCGAACAGCATTTGACCAGTATAGTATTCAGAGAATGTTCCGTCTAGGAATTTCTGTTTCTTCAAATCAAGGTCAGCCTTCTCTTGTCTTAGCCTTTGTAAGTCGTCAGCATAAGTAGTACTCTTCTTACTTTCTGTTCCAGTGTCTTGTGTGTTAGACTCTAATGCGGCTATCTTTCTACGAACTTCTACAATGTCAGAAACTAAACTGTTAAAATCCTGAAGCATTTTGCCATTATATCCATTCTCTATAGCTCTACCGAACTTCTGCCCGTCTGATACCTCAAAGCTAGCTAGAGCTTTCATCCTAACGTCTCCCATTACCATTTTGTCAAGAAGCTGTTCATCAGAGAAGTTAAGCCCTTCTTGATTAATAACAGCGTCAAGATGCTGTAGGTAATTCTTAGTCATGGTATAGACTGCTTCGTTTTGATTGTCACTAGGAGTAGTAGGAGAGGTCCATATTGTGCCTTGGTCTGTGTCTTCTGTCTTAGTAGCAGATAGATTCTTATTACCAAGCTTGCCCTTTCTCCGCATATCATTTAACTCTTCCATTAACTCACTAGTTCTGCCATTTCTAATAAGATAGATGAGTTCTTGGTTAGTTTGTTCATTAGTAGCCTTTCTATTCTGCGCAATATCTACACCATAAAATATAGCACCACCAAGGGCTCCTCCGAAGAAGTTCATACCATATCTTTCGGCTGCATTCTCCCAAGCATCAAGTTTCTGCTTGCTCTTAGTGTAACCCATTTCTTGAGCCCAGTTAAATGTAGCTTTCGACAGGTCGACTACTAATTCTTCAGACATCTCTTCCAGACCTTCACCTATAGCCTTACCTACGAATCCTGTAGTATGATTTCTGATGTCGGACCAGTAATTAGAAGAATATTGTTTAGCAGTATTAAACATCTTAGCCAGCTTGTTAGGCTTAGGCATGTTACTAGTAGCAAGTTGACCTAGTCCCTTATTAATTTCTCCAGTTACTTGTGAGATAGCCTTTCTGTAAGTGAGAGCGTCTCCTTTAAGCTCCGGGAAGAATAATTCACCAAGTCCAGTTCTATCAACTGCATACATACCAGCTACTGCCCCCCATGCAATTGCAGCTGCTTCTGCTCTGTCAGCTCCCTGCTCTATAGCGTCTTCGAAAGTCTCAAGACCTTGCATCATAGCCATATAACCTAGAGCTGTATTAGCTGCCATTCTGTTATTTCTTTTAAGAATAGTCTCAAATGCTTTTGTTCCTTTAAGCCTGTTCATCTCATACAAGCTGCCTATGGCTCCTTTATATTTATCAGGATTAGAAGCCAGTAATCTAGTTGATTCCAAATCAGCAGCTTGCATTGCAGCTTTGTACTTCTTGTCTGTACCTAGTAATGCATTCATACCTTTGAAGATAGTTCTTTGCTGTCCCCACTGTAATGCCACATCGGTTACTAAATCAAAGAAATTCTCTGCTGACATCAATTTACCTTGAGAGTATTCTGATTTAGAGCCTTTAAATGTCCTACCTATACCTTGTATTAGGTTAGCTGTAGGAGTGTCTTCATTTAATCCTAGAGTAGATTTATAAATAGTAGGCAATATATCCATTAACTGGGCACCAATCATAGCTCCTCCATATACCAAATTCACATAAGGTACAAATAAAGGTGCTAGTGAGGTCACTGTCTTCATAACAGTACCAGTAACAGATTTATCAAGTCCGTCAGAATCAAAGAAGTCATATTTATTAGCAGCAGAACCGTCTACTGTGAAACTGTCAAACATAGATTTAAACTTACGACCATAAGCTTCTCTTCCGGCTAGTGTCTCATAGTAGTAGGTTCCTTCGTCATTGTATTTAAGGTCACCTTTACTATGCTTAACTATTCTGCCAGAATATGGGTCTTTATGCTCTCCGTCTGAATCCCATTGGGCAAGTACTAAAGGTTCTGAAAGTGATTTCAAGAAACCTAATGGGCTGCCAAATAGAACATTATCATTAGGAGTATAGTCTTCGTACTTACCAGTTTCGTAGTTAAATACCTTCTGTGTTTGTGCTAGTTCAGAGGCAGTCCATTCTCTATTATCTGTGCGTCCTATTTGTGACACACCAGTCTTCAATCTATCAGGATTAAGTACCCTTCTAACATTAAAATTAATAGGTCTATCCTCTGCATCATTAGGTCTTAACTGAGAATAAGGATCCCAATCAGCATCATCCATAATACTTTCCTCAAACTCATCATTAGCAAACTTTTGATAAGTTTGAGCGGCAGCATCATACACTTTATTAAAGGATACTTCATCAAACTTACCTTCATCATCCTTAAATTTATCTTGGACATATTTACTATTCTTATAGGTATTTCTATCTAATAATCCAGTATTGTCGGCAGTTAATCCTACATCTCTAAAATTTCCAGGAGTAAACGAAGGATTATCTATCTGCGCTATGAACCAATCATTAGGTTTCTTTACGTTATTCATATTTAGTCTAATTTAGATGTACTAGCTCCAGTAAATGTTGATAACTTCTTAGCTTGAGCAGCTTTACCTTTTATAATTCTCATATCTCCCCAATCCGCAGGAATTGTTGGATCTTCACCTGCTACATTAAGAGCTAAACCAGCACTTTCAAGTATAGGCATGTAAGCTACAGTTCTAAACAGTTCACTTTCTGGAGTAATACCTAACTTACCTTTAAACAAATTCTTAATATTATCAGGGTCAACATTAGGCATACTTCTGATATTAGTCATATACCCTTCCCCTGCTTTATCTACATCAATTACTCCACTCTTTCCACCAATCCAGCTATCACTACCTCCAGCTATTACATTAGTCATTAGGAATGGTCGGAACTTAGAAGGATTCCATATAAGTTCCCCATCTTTATTTTGATACATATAATCTCCTAAATTGTGAGTATTCAATATCTGTGATAGCTCAACGGCAGTTATATTATTGCCTCGCTCCCTGATTTCTTTCTGAGCCTCTATAAATTCCGGCATTAATTCAAAATCTGGGACAATCTTACCATTAGCATCATATGTGTATGGTAGTATAGCCCTAGCTAATTGTGTGCCATCATATAGTACCTGCCCAAGATTGGAAGAATCTACTCTCTGATTTCCTAGAGAAATAGAAGTAGTATCAACTATACCTCCAATTCCTGAATTTAATAAAGATTGTAATGACCCTTGCGGAACTACGTCACCTTTCTGGTCTAATGGCATCCCATAAATAACTGCATCAGTATGCATTTGATATCCTTGACCCGGATTTACTATGTAAGTGGATTCTACTCCATTCTCTCCAGCATAATAAGACATTATAGGTTTCATACTCAAAGTCTTCTTATTACCATTACTATCGGTATTAGCTCCAGTGGTAGCAGCTTTATCAAAATCAATTCCAATTTCACTAGTATTGTCAATTCCAGATGCAACCATATCAGCCACTAATTTATAAGCACCTTTATTAGGGTCTAATCCGGCTAATGCAGCCTTACCTCTTAGTAAAGCCTTAGCATTATTAGGCATAGTAGATAATAAGTAGGTAAGAGCTACTCTAGCCTTCTTTGATTGGTCAGTATTACTTTCTGTAATTTTATATACTCCGTCCTGTCCAGCAGCTAGTAATTCGTCTATTCCCTCCTTTATATCTTTACCTTTCTTAGTTCTAAAGAACTCTTTGGAAGTACTATCCTTACCTATTTTACCAATAAGGTCCCATATCGTCTTATTAATACTATCCATACTAACTCCATTAGCAATTACAGTTGATATATTATTAGCATACGGTAATTTATTAGCTCGTAGGTCAGCTAGGTCGGCATTAGTAAGAACTCTATCACCTTGCTCTAGAGTTGCTTTAGTAGTAATTCCGTCCTCTCCCATTACATAATATCTGCCGTCAGTAGTAATTGCCATTTCACCAAAGGAGCCATTCTTCTGTGATTCAGTAATAGCATTCTTTAATTGTTCTTTACCCTCTCTAAGTCTTGCCATTAGTTGAAGAGTTCTTCTATAAGCTGTGGCAGTTTGATTTGGATTGAATGGGTTGTTCTGACTACTGAATAGATTACCTATTTCTTCAGCTACTGCATCAGTATCACTAATAAGACCCTCTTTATACAGAGCAGTAATCAATGACTTATCTATACCTCCTATTGTATTCTTATCTGCTTCTGCATTGCTGCTCATTGCTCCTTCAACATAGGGAGCCGTAGGTTGCGGTTGAGGAACGTTAGTATAGCTAACAAAGGCGGGAATACCCCCGCCCTGTAGCTTCTGTATTTTGTTTATTATTTCCATGACATTCCTTTCTTAATTAGTTCAGAAGTTAATGAAGACATATGTTTAATCATATCAGCATGTTGCTTCTTCGCTGCCATTATGTCTTTATGGAATTGCTTATTATCTGCTAGCATTCTTCTGTTGAAATCCTTAGCTCTTTGAATTATAATCCTTTCCTGGGCTGTCAACCTTCCACCCTTAGCATAAGTATATGGGGCATTAGGAGAAGGAGTAGTTCTTTGGAACATCCAAGGCATTCCAACATTGTTTCTAGAATAATTAAGCATATCTGTATTGTACTGTCTTAATAATTGTTGCTGTTTAGCTGTATCTCCAGCTTGAACTGCTGCATCATATTGTGGCTGCATTGTAGATAGTAACCCTTGTCTATAAGATTCAGCATCGTATTGTTTACGAGCTGCTCTATTCTGTCTGAATTGATTTTCAATGCCAGATAGGTAAGGATTAATAACTTGCTGATAATTAGCTGTAGTCTTAGCAGAATCAATTTGCGCCTTAGCAGCATCAATTTGTAGCATTGAAGCTCTATTTCTATTGGCAACATCAGTTCTTCTAGCCTTAGCAGCATCTGACTCTTGTTGAGCCATCATTCTTGTCTTATAGAACATATCAGCATCAGCCATATCTCCTTGGAATCTTATATCACCAGCTTTGTTCTGTGCTTCTAATTCTCCAGCAAGCTGAAGCGATGCATCAGAAGTTCTAGGTCTAGCGGCAAGAGATGTCAAATTAGAAGCTTGCCTATCAGCAGATGCTTTAGCAAAGTAGTTACCAGTAATGGGTACAGTGTTCTCATATGTATCTATTAGTAATGGTTTTAATCCAGCTTTGTACTGTTCAGCTGCCTTGTTATTAGTTGCCAATCCTCCAACCATTCTGCCTAATGCTATCACATCCTCTGGCAATACACTAAAACCTCCTAAACCTTTCTTTTCACCTCCAGCTGCTCCGCGTATAGTACCGTCTCCGGCAGCTTTCTGTGACCTTTTAGCATCTCTAATTTGCTTATTAGTAGGATTACTACCCATAGCTGGAACTGGAGATTCTAGTTTAGTTGGCATAGCTGGTTGTGGATTTCCACTAGTAATGCCTGCTGCCTTAGCTTTAGGCATAAAGTTTAGCATTCCAGTATTTAAGTTCTTAATAACATCAATATTATCATTAACTCCAGCTCTAACTTTAGCTAGATTGTCAGCACTGATATTGTTAGTTCCTAGATGTCTTAACCAAGTTTTATCTCCTGCGTAACCATCAGCAACGTACCCTTGTGCATTATTATCAGAACTTCCTCCCCTACCTTTGATTCTTCCAGAGCTTTCTAAGCCAGCTATAGTTCCAGTGTTAATATTAGTATTAGCATTAAAGTCAGTTTGATAGCTAGCCACCTTATCACTGTATGGTAATCTAACCGCTCCAGGTTTGTTTGGACCAAATCCTAAAGTACTATACTCCCTTTGCATATCATTATAATTCCAAGCGTTACTTGGAGTAATCATGCCAAGAGTACTATTATAACCACTACTTCCTAATATATCCTTATTCCAACTTAAGTCGCTAGCAGATTGTACATTACGTATACCTTTACCTCCTTGATATTTAGGAATTAGTACTCCTCCATTAGCTTTCTTAGTAACTCTGTCATCCTTAGACTTCTTCTTAGTCTTAGGTTTAGATTGCTTCTTAGGAAGCTCCCTTTTAACATGAGCAGTACTACGTTTGGGTGGATTAACTAATTCCCATAAGTATCTAGCATTCTTATCGGTAATCGTATTAGTAGGAGTAACAGTAATTTCAGTTGGAGTTGGTGGAGCGTATATGTTTCTTCTAGGAGTTATATCCTCATATCCAAAATCCTTTTTATTCTTAACTGCTTCATCCCATACTTTATTGTACTCACGTTCAGCTACTGGTTGGAATACTTCTCTGTAAGTCCTTTCCTTATTAGCTCTAGCTGCTCCAGCTAATGGCTGTTTAGGTGAAGGTTGATTAGTAGCCCATGCAGTCAAAGCTTCATTTCTAGCTTTTTGAGCTTCTCTAGCTTCAGCCTGCTTATTAAGTCTTTCATTCCTAATAGCTTCATTACGTCTGTTTCTATCTCCTGTGGCTCTAGTTTGTGCCAGCTTGTTTGGGTCAGTAATGTCTACAACTTGTCTTGACTTACCATCTCCCATGTAAAATACCCTGTTAGACGGAGTTACTTGATTAGGGGCAGGTAACGCCAACAGCTCTGAAGGCTTAGCTTGACCTTTATTAAGATTTCTGTATTTGAAAGAGTTGTACCATTGAGCTGGCTTATCAAGACCAGGAATAGATATAACTCCAGTTTGCATTCTTTTAACTATTCCCTTCTCTGAATCTGAATAGACTAGAGGCACTTCGATATCACCTTTAGTAGTGCTGACTATTTTAGTTTTGTTGAAGTTGTATTCTGGTCTTACTACAGAATTGGGCAAACTAGTTATAAACGGATTGTGCCATGAGAAATTAACTTGACGACCTAATCTATCATCACTCTTAGTAATCTTCTGGAAAGCTGCCTGTTGGTCTTTGAGTTTACCATGACTAGCTATCTCGTCCAACTGCGCTCCAGTGACAGTGTATTCTTTACCAGTAGCGCTAGTTATTACATGATTTCCAGTAGCAGCGGCATTTCTAAGCTGTCTAGATTGTATTTGGCGTTTAACTCCTTTACCACCCCCAACTACAACTTTTATTAATTCAGCTAAGTTTCTATAATCATCTACAGAAAGGTCTTTTGGGTTAGTGGCTAGCTTTCTAGCCGATTCTATAACAGGGGCTGTCTAGTTTATTGCAGCTGCTGCCGATAATAGTCTTGGAGTCCATTTTATGAGATTCTTGACTACCTTACTACCTTTAGCTGCTGCACCCAGTCCGGGAATTAATCCAACTGTATCTAAACCTAAATTCATAGCTAGACGTCCTACATCTCCACGGTCAAAACCATCTTGGCCCCAATCAGCTCCAAAATTAGCTAGTGTTCCAGCATAACCTACTACTCCAGCTCCAGGTATCATAGATATTAAATCAGCACCTATAGCCCCAAGCCTTGCATAATCAGAAGCAGTAAATCCAGTATCTGCTGGCTTTCTGCTATCATTGACAGCTTGTTGTGGAGATTTACCAGATGCTACAGATTGTTCTACTTTAGCTTCCTTGTCAGCTTGACGTTTAGCGTCTCTCTCCTTAATAGCTTTAAGTATTTCAGCATTAGCAGCTTCCCTATTAAACCCTATACTTCCTCCCTGTTGGAAATATGAACCTCCCCGCTTTGGTACTCTAGGAGCAACTCTAGGTTTTAAACTATCAGTAGAATTCTCATAATGAGCATAGGCTATCTGTTGCAACGCAGGTATATCTAGCATAGAGACTTCCTTGTACTGTTTAGTTTCAGGATTATATGCTATACTAGTATAATTATTGAAATCGTATGTAGTGGGCACTGCTACAAAGCCATCGCCTATGTCTGGGAACTGTGACCTCATGACACTTAAGGCAGCATCCATATTATTAACTATATGCTGTCCGTTGTCTGGTCTAAATGAAGTTCTTCCTAATACATTGGTAAAGTAATTTGCCATGTCTGGTTGACCTTTCAAGTAATCCAGTAAATTGTCAACATTGTAATTAGGATTAACATTACCGAAATGTCCTGACATGGAAGATTTAAACGGATTATTCTTTCTATAATCCTCAAAGTATTTCTTAGTAGCTTCAGTCTTCAGTTCAGCCTTATTAGTATCTATTATTTCTTTCTCCTTATTAGCTTGGTCTCTTAGACCTTTCTCTACATAGGCGTTAATTGCTTCATCTCCTAATATCCCTTTACTTTTGGCATCTGCTATTAAGGACTCCCTGTAAGCATCTATCAAGTTTACATCACTACCTCCTTTAGAGACTTCATCATTTAGATAAGTACCTAAATCCCCATAGCCCATAGCGGCAGAGAATTTTAGGTCTTCAGGGTCATATTTATTGTCTTCTAGAGCTTTTAATAGATTAGAGCTCCTCTCTATCCAATTCTCTCTAGTTCCGAATACATCTTTGTTATATTCTGCTTCTGGATTATTAATGAAATCATTATGACTAGATTGTATTGCTTGTCTTAGGAATCCTAAGCGGTCTTGTGAATTAAACTTCCTCCATAGACTATCATCCCAGTTTCCTCCCATAGCTATATTAGCTAGTCTTTGTTTAAATGAAATTGGAGCTGCCTTAGTTTGAGGTTTCTCTTCAACCTGTGCCTTATAAGGACTCATACCTTTAATATAGCTTAATGCATAATCACCAACTCTGTTGAATGCATTATTCTCTGTATTCTTAGTACCTAATCCTAGAAATTTCTTGTCATATTTACCAGTACTACTCATTTGCCCAGAAGCATCTGTAAAGGTTCCGTCTCCATTCATAGTCACAGTCCCGGACTTAAGACCTTCTATGAATTGACCAGCAGCCTTTCTGAATTGGTCAGCTTTGTCCCCTTTTAGTCCGTTATTCTGTATATAGGTGTCAATGTTTCTATATAAGCCAGATACTAAATCTGATTTGTTATATTTGTTAACATCTTTCCACTCAAACAGCTCTGGTTCTTGTGAGGACTTGCCACCAGTTTGATACTTTCTTATTGCTTGTGACATATCGTATTATAAACTAAGAAAGGGACATATACTGTTTGATATATGCCCCTTTCTAACTTGTTAAATGATTATCTAACTCTTCTAAGTTTAGAACCATTTCTTGCAAAGGTTGGTTCCTCTTGAGGAGCTTCTCCAGGTCCCATCCCTCCCTGTGCTGCCGACATAAGAGCCTGACATACAGCTAGAGCTGCTTCGCAGTTACCTGTTTGCACTGCCTGTGCTGCCACTTGAAGAATCTGTTCCATAGGATTACCTGCTTGTGCTCCTTCCGGTGCTCCGCCTTCCATTGGTGCTCCTTCAGCAGGTGCGCCTCCTGCTGCGGGGTCTTGTGGTACAGGAGCTGCACCACCCTGTTGAAATCGTGAAATTTTAGATTGAATTTTCATGTTAATTACTATTTAACGTTAAACATTAACTTTCCCACAAAGTTAGTTATACTTAACGATATTACCAAATTAATCTTTTGTTTCTACATATTCAGGCTCACGTTCATCTTGCTGTTTTAAATAGGTAAACATCTTCTTCCCGAGTGCCTTATAATCTTTATCTGCCTTAGATTTATCTGCTCTCTTAGCCATACGAATAAGAGTTTTAGTATTCTTTCTACTAAAGATTCTCTCTCCTCCATTTAATTCCATTTGAGTGGAACCATCGGGAGCTATAACCTTCATAGTTGGTACTTCATCATCGTCATCTATGTCAAGCTCATCTCCTTCCTTAATTCCAGAACCTTGATTTACTTCTAATACAAACTGCACATCGTCTTCTTCAGCAATAGTTTCATCGTGCGGTTGTCCCTTATAAACTGATATTACTTCAAAATCTTCGTCAATAAATATTATATCAAGTGGAATGTCAGTATCTTGCATCCAGAAACCAACTGTTTGAGGTTCATCATATATGAACAGCATACCTTCATCTTCAGCAAGCTCTTTCTTGCCTTGCAGTCCTTTGGTCTTCTCTTCATCTGTTTGAGCTACCTCTACATTATACTTCTTATCGCCAATTTCTATTCTCATTCTACTACCTCCATTAAACCTGTATTGTCAACAGTGTTATTAATAATTTCATGTGCAAGTAATTTGCCAGCTTCTATAGCCGCGTCATTGCTTCCGTCCTTCATAAGTTCTTCTAGTTTCTTAGTAACTTCTAATCTGAAGATGATTTCATTACGCTCAATTTCAGCATGTTGCTTCAATTTACCGCCTTCCTCCTCCGTTACTACAGGTATTCCTTTACTAGTTACTTGTTCATACTCTGGACTAATATCCTCTAAATGATGCTTGTGTGCGTGCAATGCTCCGTCTGGGATTACATTGACTTTACCTCCATCTGCAAATTTTGGTGACTGCTCTTCTAACTTCTCTTTAGGTCTAATCTTAGCTTTAGTAAGGACTTCCCTAGCCCATTGCGATTCGGCATCCAATATCTTCATTCCGTTTCTACCAACTGCCATATTTCTATAACCTCCACTAAGTGCTAATTCGTTTCTAAGACCAATTCCACTATAATTAGAAGCTGCAAATGCATCTTGTGCTTCTTGATTAATATCAGATACCAAATTCTGCTGCCGTTTAGCTTCTGCTATTTGTGCATTAGCTTTACGTCTAGCCTTACCACTGAAGGCTCCGTACTTCTTACCACTTTTAGTAAGGGCATCATCTACCTTAGCCATTGAACCTCCATAAGCCGAACCTTGCTGTTCCCAAGTTTCGTTATCTTTATAGATAGTATCAGCCTTCTTAGCTCCGAAAGCATTTACTAACCCCATTGGAGTTAACTTCATAAATTTACTATCAAGAATCTTATCAGTAGTAGTCATTTGGTCGGTTCCTACTCCTAAAGCTGTAAGTCCATCTGACAACATACCACCAATCTTCATTGCCCCTCCAACGATAGTTCCTACTCCAGGTACACTAGAAATCATATTAGCTGCTGCATCATATCCCTGATTTAAGCCAGTAGTAAGTGCTGATTGCTCCTTCTTCGGAATAAAACTGCCAATCATATCAGCATAGCCTCCTGCCTTAGACATGGTGTTACCGATATTTGCTTTACTAAACAGCCCTCCACCAGGTTTAACAGTACTTCCAGCAGTTGCCATATTAGCAGCTGATTTAGATAATCCATTGACAGCTTTATTAGTATTAGCATTCATTAGTAATGCCTTAGAAGCCATGTCACCACTAGCCGCACCAGCTTGTAATAAAGGATTATTGGCGGGAGAGAATTTATCGAAGTTAGCGGATTGTAATCCAGTCATTGCTGTATAGAGGTCGCTACTAGACTGTAGGGGAGTTATACTCCCCATACCTTGTCTTAATAGCGAATTTCCCCATTGGAATTTCATAATTTTACGCATAACTTATTGTATATAATGTCTTTAATGCTGTTATTATTGCTAACTCTTCGCCAGTATATCTTACTCTAATCTTGATGTATTTGTCTCTAAGTCTTGCTTCCTTCCTACCACTCCACCAATCAGATGTGTCTATATCTTCAGGTCCATATCCTAAGTCTATTAAATCTTGAGGCATATAGTCTTCCACAGGAGTTTCTGAAGTTATATCAAATCCTTTTAAGTCGTTTGGTATAGGAGAATTACCTACAGAGATAGGAACCTTATCTATAGTTTCCTTAGTAAGTTTTGCTGTATTCCATGCTGGCTCGTTTCGCTGTACAAAGATAATAGGATTAATTTGAATATTCCAAACATCTCCTTGATAATTCATATTTCCTCTTAATCTTCCAATTCTTGGGTCTTTAATATCAGCAGCCTTAGCATGAGTCCAGACTCTAAACTCATCTAGCTTCTCATTATAAACTATTTCAGAACCTGATAGATTAACATAATCCTTATTAGGAGCAGTCTTACCTTTGTAGTAATCCTCAATCTCATTAAACGTATCTACTCTAGCATAGTATAATGGGAACAGTGTAGATTTCACTTTCTGTCCCGTAGGTTTCCAGTTTCTAAGAATGTCTCTTTGCTTACCTCTTAGGTCTAAGAAATTCCTGTTGTACAGTATATCAGAACCATTATATTGATAGAAGTCCTTAGTAGCTTCTTGTCTTATATACATGTTCTTCTTGTCCTCATGGAACTCATAGCTCTCACCTACTACTTCATAATGGAATGAGTCCGGAACAGCCTTGTTACTTACAATTTGCAAGTTCTCGAATATCTTATGTGTAGCTGGGTTATCAACTACTACAAATTCATACTCAAATGGATGTTGCTTACCATACCAATAACATGGTTTAATCTTGTCCTTAATATCAATGATTCCAGACTGACCATGTTTCCAGAAGTCTGTTGTTAAGTTCAAACCTTCATTAATTCCATTGTCTAGTACCTCTTGCTTAGTTATAGCAATTGATGATTGATACAAACCTGCATTATATGTCACGTAATCTTTCCATCCAGCAACATAATCATCTAAGTCTTGTGGTGCAGATTCTGAAGAGTATAAATAATCTATAGTACACTGTAGATTTAGTTGCACAACTGGAACTGTCCATTCAAAATCTTCTTTTAAAGCTAAGTACGACACCTTATTTTGTTTCTCTCCTTCAGTAATAATCTTAAAATGCTTATACATTCCAAAATTATCTTTAACTATCTCATATGTAAGTTCTATCTCTAGACCAGTATTTTGGGTGTTCGGAAGAGACCTATTAACAAGCCCTAGTTTAGTTAACTTCATGTCATCCTTGGTCTCCCAATCGTCTATGACAACATTACTAAGAACTATACCATCAGCAGAAGTCGATAAGCTGCCAGAAGATGCCAGTTTACTAATCCATTTAGAGGTGTCTCTATTAAAGCTAAAATGAATATTGTCAATGTTGGCAGAATAAGAGGGAACCCAAGAATAGAACGTAATAAACTTCTGCATAACTTCATTATAACAGATGTTCCACACTTTCTCTTCAAATCCGTATAAATCATCGTAGAAAGTGAACATGACATCTTGTTTGAATGCATTATAATGACCCTTAACGTTTCTAACACCTATAATAGGTGTCATTTCCCTTTCACTTAGTGTAATATTCTCATTTAAGAACTCCTGTATCTTAAAATCAGATATAATTTCAAACTGGTCTCCATTAGTTCTCCAAATCTTCTTTCCAACTGTATCCACTCCATAAACGAAATATGGGGTCTGTACGACACTTTCCGGCCACTGAGTACCATAGGTATCTGACAGCATTTTTGGATTCTCTGGAAGCACATTAGAGGTGTTAATGAAGACATTTCCGCCTGAACCTTCACCTGCTACAGCACGTTCATTAACTGGAATTAAAGCTATACCATGCTCAAATATACAAAGAATATTACCAAACAATTCAATCATCTTCATAATTCCTCCGTAAGTTCTAGGATAGTCCCTATAGTGAGTCATTTGGAACACTCTAAATCCATTCTTAAATGCATCTCCTACTGATATATCTGAGTACATAATTCTGGTGTCAAATCTATTTTTTATATACGGAACATCAGGCAGTGTGAATGCCTGCTTCTCACTGGTTGTGCTGCTATAACCTCCAATAATAACCGAAGATTCGGGTATCTTAGTTGCTCCTGCTGGACTTAATTCTTGCAAAGGGTAAAATCCTCTCTTTAATCCAGTCAGCCCTTCTTCGGTAGGATAGCTTGGGTCTAAGGACCTAATGGACAGATTGTAAGAAGAACATACCTTAAACGTAATCCAGCTGCCTAACTGAATAGCATTTACATCACCTCTATTAATCTTTGCATTATTCTCAGTGTTCTCCGTATCATAATTATCTTTCCATGTATTCTCGTCTACGACTTCATCATTAGTAGGAGCTGACGGGTCCTGGAAGTTTCTATTCAGTCTATGAGTAAAGTTACATATATAGCAATCTCCTCTATAACATGGGACTGTGTAAGTATATAAATCACCTCCTGCCTTCTGCAATGACAGCAGGCTGTCTATATTAGCTAGACTTAGCCGACTACTAACAGAATAGTAAGGTGAATTATCCTCGTATCTAGTGTTAAAATATGTAGACATTTGTGCTTCAGAGTATCCTGGGATGTAGATGTTAATTATACTACCTATGGTTACTTGGTCTCCGATGATTCCTAGGTAGGGAGAGTAAGCTCCTCTAATTAAATTAGTAGCTTCTTTCTCTTTATTCTTAGATTCTATATATCTAAATCTAAATCCCTCTTCAGCTTCCCCAGCCCTACCTCTAAAATTGTAGTCTTCTACTGCCGCAATTGGGACGTTGTCTCCCACTCCTATTATTTTAGCTCGAGAGAATTGCTCTTCTCTCCTACCATAATAATTATCAACGTAATAATGTCTATCATTGTAAATATCTCTACTTAGAGTGGTCATAGACGGTTGTATGTCCGCCTTTCTAACCACATACTCTGTACCTGTGAACAAATGATTAAAGTAAGATTGTCTAACATCATACTCTGGGCAGATAGCTACTTTGGCTGACCTATTTACTCTAGCCATATCTGAGATTGTATATAATCTAGGTAAATAAGACTCATTCAACTTTCTATCATTATCCAAGAAACGTTCTGCTATGTAAGAACCACCATAATTTATTAAAGGAACCTCGGCCTCTAGGTCTCTAGGCATAACATATGCCTGCGCTAATATAGTCGGGATTCTCTTTTGTCTTACTATGAACAACCCTTGTACAAGTGTATTAAGATATTCAGAAACTTCAGTAGGTATTGCTATTCCAATACCATAAACCTTTCTGGAATCTGAATCAGTATTTATTCTAAGTACTCCTTTGGCGTTCTCCAAATAGCTGGTTCCAGATACATCAAAAGTCGATTCGTCTATAGGTATGTAATTACGAACCTTCTCATTATTCTCATATTTCCATAGGTCACTTTGCAGGTAGGCAGATTGCAATTCCTCGAATTTTGGGATTCCGTTTTTACCTCGTATATTATACACTGGCGACAATGACCCGTCTTTCATTATATATACTACACCGAATCTGTAAATCTCCTCATTCCAATAGCCAACTTTATTATATATGTTTAACGTGTTATAATATTCATGGCTATAACTCTGGTCAGACAAATCAGAGTAATCGTAAGAAGTCTTACCTATGAATCTTTCTGAATCAGATTCTATTAAATATGGTAATAGTCTCAGGCTAATGTCAGATAAGTCCTTGTACATCATATCTGGTTTACACGAATTGCCTAAAAACAGCATATTCTGACACACAGTTTGTGATTTAGCTTTGTCTATTATAGAGTACTGTATATTTATATCACTAACTGGAATGTCTTTTGTTTCCTCACTTCCTGTTATGATGACATTACAACTATTGTTTCTAACCGGAAACTTTCTATCTATTTCATGAGCTGTAACTACTCTATTGGAATCGACGTCTGATGTGCTTCTAGTATAATAAACTTTTATATAATCATAACTGCTATCTATATCAGATACAGTTAGAGATATAGACTTACTAGCTAGCTGGTCCCTAAAACCTCCGTCAATAGAGAATGGGTCCCTATCTCCTCCAATGAAACAAGAAATTATTCCTGACTCTCCAACAAAGTCTGTTTCATTGCCGTCAGCATCCGCATATTTTATATATATTACATAATTACCAACTTTAAGGTTGCCAGAAGGCAATACAGAGTTAAATGTGATGGTTGGAATTGTGTTGACCCTTTTATACAAAGATGTATCTAAATCAAATTGTTCACTATCGTATAGATTGGTATCATTATTACCTATTCTATCTACTACCTCATAGGTGTTATTTTGTAACACAGAGAATCTACTATTAACTAGTCTAGGGATATTCCTGTTGTCATTAAATATTAAATTTACAGAACCGTCATACGACGATTGTGCATCTATCTCAAGCGGATTGTTAAGACTAAAGTTAAATCCATCTGTATCTAAATCCACAATACTTCCTGCTTCTACTAATTCTCCGTTTATAACAGTATCAGACGAAAGTCTGTAATTACGCAACGGATTGTATTCGTATACTATATTTCCGTATGGTCGTATTTGATTCAAATAGTATGACAGTGACAAAGCTGGAAATTCTAAATCTATAAGCTCAAACGGACTTGTAAAATCATTTAACTGTCTCATATTACGTAACGTTTATCCATTGTAAGTTGTTTGCAGATATAGAGTTAATAGCGCCTCCGAAAGAAATTACTGGAATGCCAACATAACAAAGCCTACTGCCATCACGTTCTGTATAGAAGTCTCTGGTCATTAAACCCATAGGATTTGACAGCAACGTAATTCTGCCTTCATGCTTACCTATTTTAAGATTTTGTAATAGGTCATAACCAGGCTGGCCAGCTATTCTAGGATTATATACGACTAAATCATTTCCATTCTTACCATAGTAATAAACTTGATTGTTTAGCAGTGTGTCGCTAAATATAACCCCTTCATCTGTTATAGCTACTATGGGGAGTGCTGATTTATTCTCTATGGACTGTAATCTGTTATATGTATCCACCATATCCTGCACTAAATATGTTCTTTCTGAAGTTTCCTCTACAGAGAATGGTTGTAGTTTAAAGTCAACGAACTCGAACAGTGTGTCTGCATCTATAGTATCATTTATTGAATCAGCAATAGTCTGCAAATTCTCCTTAATAGTCGCTTCATTAAAGAATCCCGATTTAGTACTAAACACACTATCTTGGCTATCCTCCTTTACATTCTTAAGTATTAAAGTGGTTGTTTGTAATGTAGCACTATACTTATTATTGTAAGTGGAAGTAATAAGCTCAGGTCCAAATAGAGGTTTAGTAACAGATTCCCCAAATTGAAGTAATACATATTTAAACAAATCGTAGACTACCGAAGTATAATCCCTTGACGGAGCTACACCATCCCAATACATAGCTGACTGCACATAATCATAGGAAGCTCCGTTGTACCACCATAACATCTCTACTCTAGTCATGTCTATAACTCCTGGGGCTAGATTGTCATAGCCATTGTTTGAATCTTTCTTCACATGGGCATCTCCGCTTATCATTCCGGCATTACCTACTACTATACATAAAGGGCGTCTCCCATAATATCCGTCTATAACTTCAACTACCTTAGACCTAGTTTTATTATTCAAATACTGCCAGCCCTTATCAGAATTGTCTCCGACATTCCTATCCTTATCATCTATAGGACATTCCATGTTATATCTACTAGTTTTAGTAAATTTGGGCATATGTCTCCATACAGTTTTAGCTTTCTTTCTGACGTTGAAGGCTACACCTACCCTAGCTATAGGACTCTTATCATTATTCTCATCTAGAAAGTCGTATCCAAATATCCTATTAAATTTATCTCCATTGTCTATAAATGACTGATATGGATTCTCAAATGTGTATGTATCTAACACAGTTCCTGATATAAGTCCTGACACTAGCTTTAAATTAACATCGGTTCTTCCTGTAGAATTGTCTATTACAGCTGTAAACTCTGGAGAACTAAAAGAATCCCAATCTATATTAACAGTAGGTGATAATTTACTATTCGCATGTATATATGCATCTAAGGAATTTATGTTTGCCATACTTCCCACGTATACTATATTAGGTATACTCACAGTAGCATCTTTTAAAGTATATGTGGTATTTATACTTTCTAAGTTTAGTGTGAATGGATAGTTGTCAATATCATTTATTGTAGTACTATCTTTTAACTCTATTATAGAAGAATATTTAGTATATTGATGAACTTCAATCTTCTGTTCTCCCCCAGATTCATTAAACAATGCAGAATATGGAGCAGTCTTAGTTTCTGATGTGTTCTGAATGCCATACGAAGTGCTAACTGATAAATCGACATTATTGTAGCTAGATATGGTATCTAAGTCTTGCCCGAAGTCTTGTACTCCAAAGTACAACTTATTATAAAGAGGTGTTGTTAATAACCACCTGTACTTGTTTAATACATTTCCTTTAACGGTTGTTATTACAACTCTAACTAAATATAAGTTACCATAGGCTAGTGTACTACCGAAAGCTAAAGTTTCAGTGAACACTCCGTTATAGCTTCTCTTCCTAGCCAAAGGATATTCTAGAATTACTTTCTCTGGGGAGGGGTTAAGAACATCATAGAACATGAATTTCACTTCTTGAATCTCGTCTCCAGTTCTGGGATATGCTTCCAAACCCCAAGTAATAGTGACATTGTCCTGTTCACAGAAGTACTTCCATGTGTTTATCTCTATTATTCCAGAACCTAGCAGGTCTAAATTAATAGACCCATTTACAGCTAATCCAGCTAATGCTCCAAACGTCATGTAGGGAGTAATGGTAAAGTTTATAATACTACTAGTATCGTTAACTACATAGCCTGCCGATTGTTCAGATATATAAAGGGAAGAGGATTCATTATAAACTGGTATGGAAGATTCTTCATTTATAATAAACGGAAGATAGAACTTATTTGAACTTCTTGTAGATGTAGTATTCAAGTCAAATTCAATACCTTTTATAAAGCTAGAGAAGTCTCCTTTTGAACCTTTAAAATCAGACTCTATACCATAATAGGACAAATATTTGCTTCTCATGGAGTCAGACATATCCGCAGGGTTGTCCTTATAATAACCATCTGGACAATTGTATTTATACGTAGTGTCGAATATAACCAAGGAGCTATCTTTTGGAACAGTTATTCCATCCACCTCTTCTGAGTCTTTATCAAGATTCTTAAGCCCGCTGACAGATACATCTAATGCTGATATAGTGTTAAGCTTAGTAATTATATACAACTCTCCTGATATCTTATTGTTATATGTATTAGCAGCATACCTCTCTCTAAAATTATCTACCAAGTCATCAGTTATTGTAGACTCTGGAATACATTGCATATAATACCCAGTGTTATATTTAACTTCAGGCAATGTAGTTGCATCAAACTCTATAACCTTATTATTCTGGTCTATTCTCTTCAATTGACTAGTAATATCTCTAAGGTTATTATTAGAATCAAACACAGCCACTGTTATACTCAATAGCTTATTCTTAGGGCTTGTTATTTTGCCCTCTGTAGTATTAAGACAGTTACTAACAAAAGTCTTTAGAGTTTCTAAGGTAATATCGGAAGTGATTATTATAGAGAATTTGTCTCCAGAACGAATGATTGTATTACCTGTATCTCCGAACAGTTTGAACTTATATATGTACTGACCCTGATTCAATTTAAATTTAGAGCTATCTATTATTGGGTCTTTAGCTTTGTTTATTTCACTACTACTAATATTACGCTCTGGAGACGGGAATGAGCCAATCTGGCCCTTGTTAGTAAGAGGGTTATATGATGCAACATATATTATTCCTCCATATTCTTTAATTCCAACTGGAACATAGCCTGAAGGTAAATAGGCAGTTTCAACTCTACCATTACCCATATCATTCTGAAGCACAAATTCATTACCATTATAAGTAATCATAGTAGCATTCAGAGCACTTGTAAGTACATTGTTAGGAGTGGTTAATGGATTTAGGTCCATTATCATTCCTTCTCCAAAGGTATTTGTTGCTTCTTGTTTCATTGTTATAAATATTCATAATTGTCGTTACTTACTAAGATGTCTTCAAACTTAGCATTTCTATCTCTTGTGAACGCTATCTCTGGATACTCACACTTAAGTACTTCTTTCTTATAGGAGAATCCTAAATCTACAAGTCCTTTGAATTTTATAATACAAGGACTGCCAGAGAATGATAGTTTACATTCGTCTAGAATCTTAAACACCTTCTTATTATTAAAGGTATAATATTTCCTCTTCCTGCCTTTCTTATTAAAAGATTCTAGTAATTCTTCATATTCTTCATTGGTTAAGGCTACATAGTAGTACCCGTCCCATTGAATCTTCTTTCTAGTATACATCACTCTCAACTTGTTCTGCATCTTTCTCCTGTAGTATCTAAAATGCTTAATAGGATTCTTAGTTAACTCCCCTATATATAACCAATATTTATATTTATGGCTATTAAGGATTGTATCTCCTCCTCTTTGGTTTAAGAAGTATATTTGTCTCCAGCCATATCTAACAATAATTTCTATGTCATGCTTACTAAGATATGGAAATTCCTTCATTATTTCGTCTGTATAATCAGTAAACTTCTTAGTAGTATTGCATTCCATTGTTAGTATTCTCTGTGATTACGTTCTTATTAACAGGGTCTAGATAGGCCATCTTCTCCCTTTGTATCTCTTGATTCTTGTAAGTTAATACCATTCTATATCCGCAGAAATCAGAAGCTAGAAAGTCTACATCTTTCCACTTACCAAATCGTCTAGCTTCGGTAAACTCATTACCAGAAACTCTCTTCATGTATAACCAGGCATTTCTTCCTAAAGTTGGAAGCTCAAATCTATTGTTTCTATGTATAATATCATCAATTACTAGCTTAACTGCGTATTTAAACACTTGCTTAGCAATTACTTCTTTATGTCTATTACCTATTAATTCCTCACATGTCTTACTGTCCAAGTCAAGTCTGCTGGTATCAAAACCAGCAAACATGTCATGGATGTTAAAGGCATATCCTAAAGCATAATTCATATCATTTTAAGGGCTTATATGACTTATTAAATATCTTTCTATTCCAACTAGTTTTAGCATCTAAGATTTCATTCATGTCATTTTGACTTAAATGAATTGAAACTCTGGCTGCGTCACATAGTTTCAACCACCTCTGTTCTAATAATTGTGCTTCCTGTAACATATTCTGGTTGTGATTCTTCCAACCTTCTTTAAATCTCTTAGTGCAAGCACAGTAACATGCAATGGCGTCTTTCTCTTTATAATTGATTTCAGGTAACCCGTCCTCATCTACCAGAATGCCCTTATAGAGAATGTTTACCTGTCCATAATTCTTCTCAAAGTACAAAGTATCCCCCACTCTTTCAAATTTGGCATACTTGCCACTTATATAGAGAGGGTCACTATAAAGCTTTCTTGATTCTATATAGTTTTCAGTAAACTGTGAAGAGTAATCTCCGTTTACTGTGTCATTCGTAACATAATTCCACTCTTCAAAGCCATAAGTGACTGCTTCAATTATGTCACAGTTGCAAGGTAAATCCACTGTGTTGTCAGGGCATTGAATATCAGTAACATACCTGTATAATCTAGTTCTCCTGTTACCTATCTTATGCCAGGCAATCAGTCCAATTTCTTCGAACTCTTCAGGAGACAATTCTGTTCCATAGAGCAGATTCATTTGATAATAAGCTGAATTAAACGATTCTAGTGTCATTTAGGTACTTGGTCATTAGGTAAGACAGGAGCTGCGAGCTGCCTATAGTAACGAATCTTCTTTTCAGTTAGTCTCTTCTTAATTTCAGCATCAATGAATGTCATATTATTAATATCAACAGGGGCACAGCATCCGAACCAATCTAATTGTCTAGGGTCTTTTAATATTGCCACTACTGTTACTTTCTTTAATAATGGAGCATTAAATACAAAGCAATCGTACATATTGTTCTCGTTAGGAGTTATATCAATCCACACGTATGGTTTATTCTTTCCTCTTACTCTATATTTATGATACTTCATTACGATAGGATTAGTATAATATATAAATGGATTACTCATATCAGTAGCTCCTATATATTCTATACCGTCTTCTCCGAACTCTGTAAGAAGTTGAGGAATTTCAAAATGAGCAGTTAATGTGTCACAGGGACTAGCATTACATCTACACCTTTCAATATTCTTACAATCAACTTCTATACAAGGTATAGTCATCAGTAAGTCCTTCTTAGGAACTAATCCTTTAATAAAATATTCCTTAATAATTTGAAGTCTTTCATCAACGCAATCATCCTCTAACTGTTCTAATGACATTGTTGGAGTGGAGCTATAACCTCTAAGACCACTCATTATGTCATTATATATGGCTGACGATAATTTCTCGTAATATCCCATATGATTATAATAAATAAAGGCGAAGGCGTATGACGCCCCCGCCTTCAATTACTGTTTTAAGTTGTTACGCTTTTGGCTCAAATTTAGCATCCGCTTCTGTTTTAGTATAAACATCAGCAACGTTAGCCTTGCCAGTCTTCAATTTAGCAATTTCAGCTGCATTAGCACTACTAGCTTCTAGAGCTTGTTGTGCAGTTTCACCTGGAGTAACTTCTTGACCGATAGTACCTATCTTAGCAAGAGCTGCTTCAAAATCAGCTGCCAAATCTTGTTTAACATAGAATACATGAGTCGTAAGTGACCTTGTAACTTCTCCTACAGCATCTCCGCCCATAATGCCTCTATTAACGCAATAGTTAATAATATACTCATTATACTTAGCTCCTGGAACAGGAAGCTCTTCTTCGTTAATACCAGCAAAGCGTCTAGCTTCCATAGTCGGAAGTCTTAGGTCTTTAAGAATCATCCAGTAAGTACCGAATCCTTCTTTAGATTTCACAATAGTGTTTTGTCCATCGTAGTCTGGGTCGTCAGCTGGAAGTGCTGTTGCAATTGTTTCAAACTCTCCACCAACTAAAGCAGTGTTCAAGTCTGGATTGAATTTCTGAATTTCAGCTTTAGTAAATAGTTGATATTCATCCATTCCTTCAATAACAAGGTTGTTACCATTTGCACTAGCTTTAATCCAGTGGTCTCCATAGATAGTCTGAATCTTCTCAATTACTCTAGCTGCTTCTTTAGCAACATCTGCTGCTGTAGCACTTGCATTCTTAATTGCAAATTCATACATCAAAGGTTTACCTTTGAATACGAAGTCATTTGAGTAATAAGAGTTCTGGCTTCCAGATAGTCTGATGTAAAGAGCAACTCTATAATTACCTACACCTTGATTGCTCATAGTGAAAGTAACTTTACCAAGTACTGGGTCTGATGCTTCTTTCTTATAGATTGCTACTACGTTTGGTTTGAGGAATTTGTTAACTCTTTTAAATTCGAAGCTACCTACAACTCCACTACCAGTGTCTTCAGCCTGTGCTGACCATTTTGGTTTGCCACTAGAATCTAAATTAGAATTTACGATTAATGTGTTTGTCCACTTAAACATAATTTAAATAATTATTTGGTTTGTGTCTGTTGCTGAGCTGGATTTGCAACTGACGTTGATATTGGAATATGTGTTTGTAATCTAGGATTACCTTCGTTCTCCAAGATTATATGTACCAGCTCATTAATAATCTCGTGACACACGTAATCAGGAAATTCCATAATTTGGGATGTGTCTTCTGTCATATCCATCTGTTCTTGTGTCAATCGTATAGTTTGTGGAGCTTTCAGGTAGTCCACATATACTTTCTTTAACTCAAATAGAGTATGGTCCTTCCCGTACCGTATCTCCATTCTAACAGTAGAAGGGTTACCGAAACGAATCTGTCCTTCTCTTTCTACTGTGGTAACAGCATTACCACCAATAGAAATTGTTCTTGGCAATCCACCAGTTACTTCTGTAACATTAGTATCAGCATCAGTCTTAGCAGAACTAATATCAGTACCATGTGGATTATCAACAGCATCATACGGGTTAGTAGGATTGCTAGTATTTATGTCAACATTGTGTATGTAAAAATAAGGACGTTTATAGCTAGGTCTCATATAGATATTCTGAATGATTTGAGACCATGCATCAGATGTTAAACGGCTAGCTCCGACTTGAACTCTGGAGCCAGCGTTATAACATTTGAAAGTCTTCTTTAGTTCAAAATCACATACACAATTAAGTAAATGTAAGTAATCACTAGGTAATTCCACTTCATACGTCGCACCATATAGTGAATCAAGACCTTCTGTGTCTCCGTAAGCGGACGTAGCAAGTGTTACAGGAAGGGCTATTGTAGCTTTTAGAACCCTAATGTCGTCAGTAGTCTGTTGGTTAATATCATATATATTATATCTCTTATTAATATATTGATATATAGCCTTATTAAAGAAGTAGTTAAAATCCTCTAATAATAGAGTCATAGACTGTACTTTATTTACTTCAGTAGCGGTTCCTTCATAAACCTGTCTAGCAGTCATTATTTAATATATTTACCAGTTGAAGATGACTTCTTAGTCTCTTCATCTTTAATTTTGTTAGTAAAATCAGGCTCTGGTTGTTCATACAGTTCCGGATATGTGTCCCTCTTAATTAGTTCAAGAGTCCTTCTATTCTGCGGACTCTTCATCCAAGTAATAACTGCATCATCACTTGCGCCCAATGGTATTTGATTCTCGCTATATAGATATACTTTATTCTTAACGTATATTACACGTTTGTCTTTAGCATCAATAAACAGAAGTCTAAGTGCAATGTCATCACCAGTATATAGATTAATAATCTTCTCTGGGTCCTTAGACGCAATGTTCATCAAGAAGTCTTCTACGTCGGCATCAGGAGCATTACGCATGTTACGTCCAAGCAATTTAGCCATTTTAAGTCTACCAGCAGCACCTTGTGGGTCTTTAATGATATACTCTTCAGCATCATGGATAAGACGTCTCTTATTAACACGCTTATTAGTTTCGTAACCAGGTCTCTCAACGTAAAGTTCAGCTCCTCCGTATCTCTTAGAGTCACCGTCAATCACTAAATTGCCATTCTTGTCACGTTGGTCACGAGACATAGCAATCATAGGACAGTGTTGAATAGAATACCATTCAGCTGCTTGCCAAGGGTCATTAAGGTCAAATGTTTTACCGTCTTCAATAATAAATACACGGTTCTCTGCAATCAAGCATTTACCTTTGTCTTCTTCTCCTCTTAATAGCATATCACCTTTACTATCTACTGGTCTTACACAGTCCGGATATCTGCCTGTCTGTGGGTCTCTGACTGGATTAAGGAAGTACTTTTGTCCTACTTTACCGAATACACTTCTTAAGACAATTATGTTGTCTGTTTCATTAGCCATATTATTTCAATCATTTACTTAATATAAATTACTATCTTGTAAAATAATGTGAGGAAGGTCTATGCCTTCCCCACAATATCTACTTATTTAATTACACTTCTTTCATAATAAAGCTTCTGTATGGTGAGAATACACCAACACCAGAATAACCCCAGTTGATTAACTTAGAAGCTGCTACAGGGCTAGAAACTACACCTGAGCTTAGACCATCAAGTCCACCAACACCTGGATATTTATTAGAGATGAAGTCACCACCTTTAAGAGTGAACATTTGGCAATTATGCCCAACATGTTACCATGTTGATTAGACTATATCTTAAGTTTAGTCAATGTACTTAAACGTAAAACCTCCTGCTTGTTTACGTGTTCCCTTTAACACATGAACACATCCACAGAAGTCTCTCTTACATTCCCTTACTGTATCATACACCTTTACTAACTCTCCTTGTAATGTGTATTGTCCAACACGTTTCGGCTTATTTATTTTATCATAGATTTCAAGTTTATCTACTTTATCATAAGACCACATATAACCACCAGCCTGACCTTTAGTTTTAATTGCTCTTGCAATGTTTAAACTCTTAGTTCCCTTTAAGGCTTTAGTAGCTAATGCTATTGATTCGAAGGTTTGTATATATTCTCCATCTAGTGAATATTGGTGAACCTCTCTCGTACTATGAGGAGGAACATTTCCACCTTCAATGATGTTATAAGTATCCTTCCGTTGTATAAATTCAGTGGTAACTAACCATGCTTCTAAATCTAAAGCATCTTGTAAGTTATTGAACTCCTTAATAGTTACTCTTATAAATTTATCTGGGCCATACTTATTAACTGCATACTGGAACGGAGTTTGACTGAACTTATAGGTGGATGGTTTATATGTTAAAACTCCACATCCTAAATATCCGTCAAATTTATCAGTTAATGTCTTATGAACTCCGATATAAATCTTACCGTTCATTGTGTTAGTAGTAAGGTATACTATGTACCTTGGATTTAAACTTTCTCCCATTTCAATTAATTATAATTATTAATTTACGTCAAACTGACTAGTCGTTGAACCTTACTGAGAGCTACTCTATGAGCCTGCTTATCCTCAGTCTTGGCTGCTGATTGTCCTACTATTTCAAGGAGTTCCAGCAATTAAAGAGATTTTAATTTTGCGTTAATTATTACGGCTACGCTGCCCAGCAACCCGAATGTTCAATCGCTGGTTCACCACTTACTTTATCAGCAGTCAAGTCTAACATTAGCATGAAGCCCTTATCGCTACCCCACTCACGAGAGAATGTTCTATCAACCTTGAATGAAATTGTGTTACCACCGATTTCATAAGATTGGAATGTAGCACCAACGTCAACATAGCCGTTAGCTTTCTTAGACCACAGATAAGTTCCGCAAGTTTTGAATCTTGCAAGCCATTCTGATAGACAAGTTTGTACGTCTTGCCAAGCTTTCTCATTGCAAATAAGTACATATTTGTTACCAGTTGGATTCTCACTCTTTTCATTCATCATAGCGATAGCAGTAGTGAATGCTTCCACAGTAAGCTTATTATATGCATATTTAGATGCAAATCTTTCTACTTGTGGGATGATACCATCACCAATGTAGATAGGACGACCAGTGTCAGGGTCGAACAGTGTCGGTTTACCATTCTTGTCAACGTTAGTTTTGTTGAACAGCAAACCGTTGTTTCTTACATATAGGAAGTTCTTCAGCAAGTTAGATTGAGTCTTATCCATGCGGTACATAGTTTCAGACATCTGACCATTACCTTTACCTTCACCTATTTTAATAAGAACGTCTTCTTGTGCAGCATACAGAGCTGTATAACTGTCATCACATCTGTGAGTAGTAATATAACCTCTGTGTCTTTCAATGTTAGATTGATATTTAACATATCCCTCTTCGTGTGCTTCTGGCATAGCGTTAGATTGGAAACGAGTAGTGTCACCAATTTGGCATCCGCTAAGGTCAAGAACACTAGAGTAGTCGTTATCAATAAGTCTAACAGTTACTTCCCAGTAATTATCAGCTTTACGAACTGGTCTCTGGGTTACAAAGCATTGCTGCATTGTTTTATCAATCTTGAAGATGTCGTACTTCTGGTAATAGTTCTCTTTGAAAGCCATTACGATTTCAGTTCCGTTCTCTCCAGTTTCAGTTGGTACATCTGCAAACTCAACTCTCTTAATGTAGTTGGTTTCAACTTCCCATTCAAAGTACATGCTATCAATGCTTCTGTACTTGTTATTTGATTTAGAATCCATGTAGAAGATGTTTCTCAAAGATTCTGTTAGGTAAGAAGCAGTCAATTCTGGGTAGAGTCTTGATACTACACCAAGTCTAGTTGGTTTAGTTCCTAGAAACTTATAGAAGTCTTCATAAGTTCTAGTGTCGCCCATAGTGGCGCGATTAGTTACGAAATTTGCTACTATCATAATAATTTATTTGGATTTAATCTAAATCGTAAATAGATGTTGTTTTAGGTTTACGACCAGTTTGCTGCTCTGGTCTTTTAACTACAGTCTTAGCAGGATTAGAGGCTCTGCCAGCCTTAGCATCCTCATAACCTTTCTTATAATTGGCTTTGGATTGCTCTGTAATCTGATGTTTATAGTATTCGGAGATTTGACGTATAGCTTCTTGTCCTTTAAGAGCAAACCACGACATCTGCACTAGCATTTGTGGGTCATTAATGGCTTTAGCTAAGTATCTTACTCCAGCAGCATCTGAATCTAAGATAAAGGAAGCAATTTCATTCATATCGTCCTCTGATAGCGTTAATGATGACTCTCCCAAATCTATAGTTTCGTTATCTTGAATAGCTTGTAAAATTTCGTCTTCGTAAGCTTCATACATTTCTTTCTGTTGAGCTTCTGCTTCTGCTTGAGCTTGCTGCATAGCTGCTTCTTCGCGTTGCTGATAGCTAGCTCTCATTCCGCTCATCTTCTTATTAAAGAGAGCTTCGTTTTGCTTCTCAAGATTTAACTGTTCTAAAGCTTCATCATCAGTAAGTTCTGGGACATTTGCCTTTAAATCTGCAATAAATAGTTCATCATCTGTCATGCCATCTACTTGATATTCTGGTTCATCTTCTAGGTGGTCTAGGTAATCCTGAATAGCTTGACGTCTATGAGATTCCAAATAGTCATCTACACTTAAATTATTTCTTCTAAGCTCGTTAATAAGGTCAATCTCTTCTGGCTCTAAACCATAATTATAATCTGTATCATCATAGTTTAAAAGCTCTAATTGCTCTTCCCTAGATAGTTCAGAGAATGGAATTTCTTCTACTTCTCCGTTATCATTTTGGAACTTAATAGCCTCTGGATTGATTCCTTTAGCTTTGAGCATAGTTGTGATTAAATCATCCTCTGTAGGTTCTGTATCTCCGTCACCTTCTTTAGGTGGTTCTTGATTGTCCAATGGTTCGTCTAAATCTACTGGAGTATCATTGTCAATCCAACGTTTAATGTCATCATCAGGGTCTCCTGTTTGCACTACACCGTCTTCACCTAACAGGTCTTCATCGTCAAAACCTAATTCTTCTAATTTCATGTCCATATTATTCCCTTTTAAAGTTATTTGCAAATTTAGTGATAAATTTCCATACCTTAAAATTAAAGACTAATTATTCTTAATTTAACGTAAATTAGTAATTTATCACTAAATGTTGCTATCTCCATTAAGCCAATTTCATAATAAACACTAATGAGTAATATGTAATAGGAGTTTCAGTTGAACTACCGGAGCTTGCAGGTATAAATTCCCCTGTTTCACCAGCAGTTTCACTGGCTTTAATGAAGTTGCCAGTCAAGTTAGGAGTACCTTCAGTACCATCGCATATAGCCCAGCCCGCAGGTATTCCAGATGTCCCGTTATACATTACTATTGTGCCCGCAGGTATTCCAGATGTTGCAACTGCTATATCAGGAATACAAATGACAGAGACTGTGTTATTGTTGTAATATACATCTTTTACCTTTTCATTATCATAAAGTAGAGCGTATACAGTAGTATCAAAGTCAACATCGTTTATATCTGAATGGAATGTAGTCCTTGAGAACGATTCATTAAATGTTACGTTAGTAAGACTTCTAATAGCTACCTCATCTATAGTAGAATCTTCTTTAAATGTTACATTCTCTAATGTTCTGGACACATTCAATTTATTAGCAGTCCCGGAAAAGTTAAAGTTACTATTAATAGTTCCAAAGTTGTTATCAGAAAGAGTTCCTTGTAATGTAACAATATTACCATTATCACGTACAGTTACAGTTTCAGATTTAATCTCGTAATTATTAACAGTTAATACATTATTCCTACATGTATCAGTTAAACTTAAATCTTCTTCTCCGTTTCTAAATGTATAAATCCACTTATCTACACCGTCTTCGGTGATTTTAAATTTTAGATGTTTAAAGTCATAGTTACAGGAATTGCCCTTTTCGTCTGTCAATCTAGTGATTCTTCCTTTGGCTGTTAATTCTACAGTTTCTATAAAATTACCACTCTCGTCATATCTATTAATAGACAATGTTTCATTATAATAGGGGTCATATTCCACTTTCCACTCTCTATTATCATCAAACGTCCCAGTACCGGACAATTTAGAGGTTGTTATGGCAGATACTATTAAAGGATGTGTATTCTTATGAACAGCTATAACTGGTATAGTTTCATCTTCATCTTGCCACAAGGGGTCTCCATTCTCATCCACAGCCTGCTCATCCTCATCTATTACATCCTCTTCGGTAGTCAGTTCCCACTCATTTTGGAAATCGGTTATTCTATACCTAGTAGCTGTAGACAAATTTGTAGAATCCATTAAAGTAACAAGTTCCTCATAAGTGATGTCAACTATATCAGAAGATTCTCGGACCATTAATTGGTCTATTGACAATATAGATTTGCCATCTAACATATATAATTTAAATCCAGTAGAATCCGACGCACTAGATGATTCTATAGAATCACAGAACAAGCTCTTGCTTAGAGATAATCCATCTAATCCTAATTCCGCAGTAGAGGTAGTTCCAACCGTTGTAATTATTGGAGAGGAAGAATCTATACTATAATTATCAAAGTCTTTATAAATTGATAAGGTATCACTTCCTGCGTTAAATATTAGAGCATTACCGTTACCTTGTCCACTTATGACTAAAGCTCCTATAGAGTTGTCCTCTTTACTTATAATTAACTGCTTCTTGTATGGACTCTCCAATTCACTCGGATACAAAGTAAATACGCCATCTTCCACTATATACCATCTATTAGCATCTTCTAGGAAAACTATTCCGTTTGTAACACCATATTCAGTTGCTTCATCTTTAGACGAATATCTAATCCCTAGGTTCTTAGATGCCTGACCTTTCTGTTCATCAGCAGTATCTTGCTTAGATGCAAATGATACGTAGGTGCCGTCAACATCCCCTAGTATATTAATTTTATTACCATTAACAACTAAATATATAGAACCGTCTTCTTTAACATAGTACAGACCGTCTTTAGAACCTATATCGTTATAGGAATCGACAGAGCCTATAAAACTAACATCAACATTAAGCTTACCGTCCTTTATAATATCAATGAACTTCTTGCCCCATTGTACCTTAACCTGTCCTCTAGTTTTAATAATAAAGTCAGAATCAGAGTTACCTACTGTACTATAAGTTCTTCCAAATAATTTATCAAAGTTGCTCATTACTCAATAGTTATTTCTATATTCTTGTCCTTATTAAGTTCAGTCATAAGTCTATTAAATGCAGCAGTACTATTAATAACTTGCCCTTTAACCTTATTCTCTCCAACTAAAAGACATCCCAATGTATCTTCTGGTTTGTTACCAACGTGAATAAGAACTCCACTGTAACCTTTAACATCTAATAATCTAGGTAATTTACCACTATATGGCTTAGCCCAAGTCCTATCCTTAAACTTAGGACTGACTGTATTCATATCAACCTTATATGTGCCAGTAGGTATAGCGGTTTTACCACACACCTTAATCTTCTCAATTTCCTCTGTAGGCATAGTATCTTTTAGCCCTCTGTCTGTATCTTCAAGAGTGTCACAGAAATACTTACCATTTAGGTACAGCTTCCCTATAGTATAAGACACACCTTTATAAATTCTCTCTAATCGTAAATTAATCATGGCTCGAATTTGGATTAATTGTTCTGTTTAAATGTCTTAAATATTTCTACTAATTGATTAACGTCGTCCTCTCCAAACCTTACTGGCTTGTTAAGAATGTTAACTACAAATCCATCAGCAGACTTCTCTTTCATCTCTGCTTTAACTGCATTGGCAAGCAATTCCAGATTAATATTGCCGTGCACGTCTGTGAATATGTCTAAATACTTACCATATTTATCTTCCATATTCTTAACTACGTATGTGATAACAGCTTGACTTGCCACGCTATTAAAATGAAATAGGTTACTCACCAAGTCTTTAGCATACTTATTAATAGCTTGAAATACAATTTCTTTATCGCTCATTACTTACTTTTACTTAACATAACTTCGTCTAATCTCTTCTTAATCTCTGGGTCCTGTTCCACAAGTTCTAATAGTGTGTTAACCTTATCTTCTTTAGCTTTTAATTGTTGCATGTAATGGTTCTGTAAATCCGTGTAGTTACTACCGAATGGTTGTCCAAACATGTTATTTAGATTTAGCTACTGACGCAATTGCGGCTGTTGAGGGCATAAATATACTATACTTCCAAATTCGATGTTGCAAAGTTACGTTAAATTCTGGACATTACCAATTATTTAACACTCGTTAACAATTAATTTATTGCATAGGTGGTTTTAGTAATCAGGTACAAACAAAGAAAGGCCGCCTAGTGGCGACCTTCTTAATGAAAACGTTATGAGATTATAATAATTGCTCTGCAAGTAATCTTCCAACTAGAGCTTCAAGTCTTGCAACTTTGTCCTCTAGATATTTAATTTTAACCATAGCAAGTTCGTTATAGTTAACTGATTTGAACCCTTCACTATCAGTGTTCACCATTTCTGGATACACTTTCTCAAGTTCTTGAGCAATTACTCCATAGCCATGATGTTTTTTGTCTGTTCTATCAAACTCTACTAGTCTAACAGCATCAGCTTTACTTGCATCAATTTCTACTACGTTAGTTTTTACTCTAGCATCAGATGTCTCAAAGAATCCATTAGCTGCATAGATAGCTGCTGTTGATGTAATTGCACCACCTTCAAATCCTTGCAAAGACATAAGAATTCCATCATCTTCTATGTAAACAGTACTCTTACTGTAAGTTTGTGGATTAGCTCCTTGTGATGTAGCTCCAATTAGGTATAGTCTATTAGAAGAATTTGTTGCACCTGCTGTGTTCTTTGTATCTGTAAAGTCATCAAGTTTCTTCTTATCAGCACCAGTTATTAAACCTGCACGACCTTGACTATTACCGCTTGCTGGAGAAGCCATAGGTAAAGAAATGGTTTTATGAGAAATAGACGTATCACTGTATGTAACATCTAATGGAACATACGCTGATTGCCAATCCGTACTGGGAGTTCCAGGTTCTACTTGTTTAACTAAGGTAGGCTTGCTTGTGATTTCTGACCAGCTATAAGAAGGTTTAGAAGAACCAATCCATGATGGTTTACCTGTCACATTGCCCCATGCAACTGAGTCGGCTTCTCCACCACCTGTAGCAGATAGAACACCATTACTAATTGCCAAACCACTTCCTACTTTTACACCACCAAGTGTAGTAGCTGATGCAGTTGGTAAACTGTATTTAGTATCAGTCCAAGGAACATTTACTACTGCTTGTTCATTACTATTAACCTGAACAGCATATGTTCTGCCTGAAGTTGTAGTAATTCCGTTAGGAGTTCCTCCCTGTGTGCTGCTTGATAACTTGATACCTCCACGAGTACTGTTTGACGCTAATGGTAGTGTATATGAGGAACCAGAAGGTATATTTACTGTTTTAGCAGCACTACCGTCCCATGTACCTGTTACTGCACCAGTAAAGGTTAATACGTTTGGAGTAGGTAACTTAGTAGGAATTGTAGGCTTGTTACTCAAGTCATTATAATTACCTGAAGTAGCTACAGTAGCAAAGCTAGGTTTGCCTGTAATGGTACTCCATGTTACAGCGGTAGCATAGAACTGTCCGTGTGTCCAAATTTCTTTAGAATCTTTAATATAAACTATAGATTGATAGTTAATGTCAGGAGCTCCAGTCTGAACAGTTCCAGTACCTCCTACCTGATATTGAGTATTAGAAGCATTGGCTGATAACTTCTGTGAGTTAAAAGTAGTTTTCTTATTAAAGTGAATTAATTTCTTATTAATTGCCATATCACTTAAATTTTAATCATTATAAAATAAAGGAGGGATGCTACTCCCTCCTTCTTGTACATATATTATAGTTCAACCCAATCCCATGCAACTTCTAGTTTACCAATAGCGACATTAAGTGAATCACCAGCAGCAATTGCACCTGTATCTGACGGTTTGGTATAACCAGTCATTGCAGTTACCTTATTAGAAGCCAGATTGGCTAGAGTAGTAGCTAGTGTAACGTTAGCAGAACCATCTAAAGAAACACTTCCAGTTACACCACCACTAACTGTGATAGTACGAGCAGTAGCCCACTTAGCAGCAGTATCAGCCGCACCAGCAGTAGCAGGTTTACCAATACTAACTGTTTGTTTAGAACCTCCAGAAGGAGTTACAGTAAAGCTACCAGCTGTACCATTAGCAAATGTATAAGTAGTATTAGTATTAGCTCCTGGAATACCCAAAGCAGTAATATCAGCCTTAGTAACAGCAGTTACTGAAGCAACGTGACTAGTAGCATCTGTACTGAATTTATAGAATCCAGAAGTTTTACTAGGAGCACCTCCAGCAGGGTGAGTATAAACTGTGTCCTTCTCTGCTTGCCATGCAGGACCACTAGCAGTGGCTTTCAGTACGTATCCAGCAGTACCATTAGCTAGAGCTTTAACAGTAGACCCACCGTTACCTAAAATTACTGCGTTAGCAGTTAGGGATTTGCCAGTAACAGCACCGTCTAAGTTTCTCTGAATAACTGACCAGTCACCATTTGCAGCAGTCGTTCCAGATTTAACACAGATAATCATGTCACCTGCTTCACAGCCTTCGCCCGCAAAGTTACTAGCAGCCTTAACTACGTAAGTATCTCCAACTGTGTGATTAGCTGGAAGTTCAGTTACATCACCGTCTGTGCCAATAGTTCCTTTGAATCTAAGTGCTTGAGCAGCAGAAATCTTACTTCCAATCTCGTTAATTACAAATGCAGTAGTTGCAATTTGAGTAGTATTAGTTCCACCAGCAGCAGTAGGAGCTGTAGGAGTTCCAGTAAACGCTGGGCTTGTAAACATTGTAGCCTTAGATTCATTTGTTACGTTACCTAAGCCTACATCAGCTTTAGTAACAGTAACATTAGCACTAAGTGCATGTCCGTTTACAGTTCTAGTATTTGGAACAGCATTATCAGCCTTAGTACCTTGAGCAGCAGTTGCATATGCAGATGATGCTGTATATGCAGCAGAACCTAATCCTTTAACAGCAACATCAGTTCCGTCAATTGCAATAGTACCATTAGCAGAACCAGAAGCAGCCGTGGTTGCAGCACCATTAATTGTTACTTTACCAGTAGCATCAGCTGTAACTGTTACTTTACCAGTACCAGTAATTTGATGTGAGCTTCTTACTGCACTATTCTCAATTAAGTTCAAGAATGTAGTAGCATTAGTAGTTGCTGCATTAGCTGTAGCTGTTGCAGCATCAATCTTAGCGATAACGTAAGCAGCATCGCCAACAACATTCTTAGCTTGCCAGTTAGTAAATGAAGGAGCAGCTGGCATAGTCATTGTAGTGGTTCCTTTAGCTGTAACGTGTCCTTGTGCATCATAAGTAATGCTAGGAATAGTAAACGTTCCACCAAATGCTAATGTCTTACTATTATCACCTTTAGCTGTACCAGCAGTTACTGAATTAGAGTGATTAATTGTAGTACCTTTAATAGAGATACCAGAACCTTGTGTGTATTTAGTATCTGTAGCACTAATTGTTACTCCATCTGTTCCGACAGTGATATTTACATTAGAGCCTTTGTTGAATTTAAGAGTTCCGTCATGAGAAGGAGACTCTGCAACATTAGTACCGTCAGAAACTTTAGAGAAGGCCTTGGCAGCCTGTAAAGCTGCCACAGCACTCTCCAATGAAGTAATTTTGCCTTTGTAAGAATCAGGAATAGCGTAGAACGTTCCATGAGTATAAATCTCTTGTGAATCTTTAATGAAAACAATACTATTGGTGTATTGTTCTTGTAGTTCACTGGTAAATGTGGACTTCTTCGCTACGTGTACAAACATTTTCTCCATTTTAATATATTATGTGTTTTATTTAGTTACTTCGTGCCAAGCCATAGCTGCATCGATAGCTGTATTAATTGTCGAAATTACAGTAGTGGTGATTCCAACAAGTTTAGCCTCGTTAGCAGCAACTCTAACTCCTAGAGCATCAATATCTGAAGCGTTAGTGTCAATAAGTGCAAGTTTAGTTTCTGGAATCAGAGTACTACCTTCTACCTTATCAACTTTATTAGCTACTAAATTACTAACATCACTAACTTTAGTATCTGCATAATCTTTAGCCTGTTTCAGAGTATTAGCTAGAGAACCTTCAGCACTACCATTAATCTTAGCAATAGCTTGAGTATTAGTAGTAATTTTACCGTCTAATGCAGTATCAGCTGCTTCTCTTAAAGTCTTCTCTGCATCAACAGCAGCTGCAATTGCAGCATCTGCTTGAGTCTTATTGTAGTATGCAGACAGGTCAATAGCTCCACCCAGAGCATCCCATGCTGTACCAGTCCATGCCCAGTTAGTACCAGCTGGATGATTGTCATGAGCTTCCTCTACATTCCATACATCACCTGCTGCTGCATCACTAGGAAGTTCTGCATAAGTAGCTTTGGAGCCTTTGTATGAATATACAGAAGAAATTTTGCCCTCAAGGGTAGTAACTCTCTGTCTTAATACTCTACCTTGATTAGCTGACAATGCAGCAGTGGTAGAAGAAGAATTTAAGTTGTCAATAATCTCTACTGTCTGTGCAGCAGCAACGTCCATTTGTTTCCATCCGGAGTAATCTGCTTCCAGAATTTTATCTTTATCAACTAGCATATAAATTGCCTTATCAGCAGCAACGGCTACTAACAATCCATTATATACGTAGATAGTATCGCCATCATACGGCCAAGTCTCTTTATTAATAAGTTCAGACTTATTATCTACTAAGATTCTTGGGTCTAAAGCACCTTGAAGTTTAACCTCAAAGTTGGCTGCAAATTGGAATGTACCTTTATTTCTTGCCATATGTCAAATTAGAATTTAGCGATTAAAGTTACTGAACCTCTAGTAGAACCATTGTAAGTGTAAACTGAATAAGTTACAGGTGTGGTTCCAATAGCAATCTCTTCTTCTGTCTTAGTCCAGTCACTAAGTCCTATAACTTCCATGTTACCTGATACTGTGTTCAACATTTGAAGTTGAGTGACAGCTCTTGGCAGCTTGAATACCTGTGGAAGAGTACCAGAAGGTTGTAATTCAAATCTAGGAGTAGTCATAGCTCCAGTAGAAGTATTCCAAGCAATAAGAGCTTGTTTAACCACAGGCGTACCAGAAGAAGCTGTACTTGTAGATGCATACCAAGGATATGTACCATTAAGTGTGATAGCTGAAGAGTTAACCGAACCAGCTGCAAGTGGAGTGCTATAATTGTTTCCTTTGTTATCTTTAGGTTGAGGTCCTTGCAAATAAGCTGCCTTATAAGTATAAGTAGTATTACCAAGTGTTACAGTAGTAGGCAGAGTTGTGTTAGATTCTTGTTTATTTACGAAGATAAATGAATTATCTGCATCTAAGTTACCAGACCTGTCTGCTTGTTTTATTCCATTTAAGGTAATAGCTCCCTTATTAAGACTAGTGTTGAAGTTAGCAGCAGTAGGTGCAGTAGCTCCAACTTCTTGAGGAGTTGAATAACTCTTAAATGAGATGCTTGCAGTAGGAGCAGTAAATGTAGGATTAATAGTAGGGAACAGCAGTTCATCCCACATATAATCATATGTCTGTCCTTCCAGAGCACTTACCTTAGTTCCTTTAGCGATACCACCGACAGCATTAGGCATAGCTAAATCTTTGTCTTCAATAGCTGATGTATACTTACCGCTACCTACTTCAATCTCTGTTGTAGTGGTATCAGAGTAAGTAATGACCAGTTTGCTTTTATCAGAAGACAAGGCTACATTAGTAACGACTTTACCAGCAGCTAGAGCTCCTGTGTAAGCCTTGCCATTCATAAGGATTTCATTGGTGTCTGTAGCAAAGTAAATCCCATCCTTGTGAGTAGTTTCAGCTACATAATTGGCTTTTAACCCTCTGTAAAATTTTAATTGTGCCATAAAATTTAATGATGTTATTTAATAAATATGTTAATAGGAAGCACAGTATTATCACTGAATCTTACCTCCCCGCCAGTTATTTCACCACTGGCATTCTTATACAAATCTACTCCAGTTGGAGTTATAGTTCCATATGTTTCCCAAGTTTCTCCATTCCAAGCATAGTTAGCACCGTCATTAATAACGTTGTAAATATCACCTACTTCTGGAGCAGAAGGTAAATACATACGAGTAGCTACAGACCCCTTATATCTAATAGCTGTAGAATCAGAAGATATAAGTATATCTCCATTACCGAGTACTGACTTACCATTAATCTTCTTAATGTTAACTCCACTAACAAGCTTATCTTGTTTAGTAGATAGTAAGTACTCCATAGTATCTTTCAATGTATTAATTGATTGTTGTATATGTGTTAAGTCAATAGATACATCTTCGGAACCGTCGTAACTAACTTCTCCTTCAGAATGCTTAACTGTTAAAGTTCCTACTGGATAACTCTCTGGTAAATCAGCGAGTCTGGTAGCTTTAGCAGTAGTTACTTCATTCCAAGTATAAGAAGTCAAGTCTGACATTAATGCAAGTGAATCAGTGTCTTCCCCTACTACAACGGCTGGTCTTGTATTAGTGTATATCTCCAGATAAGAATTAACATTACCAAGTTTAAACCCTCCGGAATTGTCAGATGATATTAAATTCTGAACACCGTCTCTACGATTAACCACAATTCCCTGACCTTCCTCTAATACTATATTACCATCAACCAAACTAACTTTATTGTCTAAATCACTTTCAATATTAGATATAAGAGCATCAGTTTCTGATTTAGTATAATACAAGTCAGGGTCTAAACCTCCACCACCTTCAGAGGCATATTTAACTCCATTAAGGTAAATAGACTTAATGTCCTTTATGAAGTAAATGGTATTAGGTTCCAAAGTCTGTAGTAAATACTCATCGTAAGTATCTACGGCTTTAATTCTTACTGGATATTCTGTACCTTCCCAACTAAATTTACAAACAACTCCTTTATCACCCTTAGTAATAACTATGTTAGAATCAGCATCAGTATCAACTACTAAGTCTGCCCTAACTCCAAAGTTTGAAGCTAATAAATCTACAGACCTATTAGTAATTGGATTATTAATTTTTAATTCTGATGCAATATTACCATTCTTAGTCTGGGTAATAATAGTATTAGTTATTTGTCCTTTAACTACAAAGTCTTCCAGAGACACTTCAAATCTATCTCCATTAGAAGCAGTAAGTATCAGCCATTCCTCATTCAGTGCATTACCGAATCCGTTATCTATATCCTCTTGTGTTATAAGATGTCTTTCAAACGAAACTATCTTAGTATCTTTATCAAGAAGGATTGATGATATTTCCTCACCACTTCCTCCTTTACCTATAACTCTAACCTTATTACCTTCTTCTTGAGTATCGAGTTCTACTATACCAGTTACCTGAGTAGCAATAGCATCTTTGATAGCTTTAGAAGAAGGAATAGAGTCTTCAACGTCTATTGAGTCCGACACCGTATATGGGCCATATGTTGTCCACAAGTAGTCCAACTGGCTCATATTAGCGGGTCTATTGGGATACTGTTTCTTCATCACCTTCTACGTCAATCCAAGTTACTTCACCACCTATATCATCTGGAAGTTGTTCTTTAGGAACCTTTCCGCTTACTAAATCTGCTTTAGACTTTAGTAGAATTTCAACTTCGGGCAAAGAAATGGCTCCAATCTGTGCTGGAGTGACTCTATGTGGATTGTTGAAATCTTTAAGGTGGCTATCAATATCACTTTGTAATTCACTAATAACAACATCCAAGGCTTTAGAATCATGTGTAATGTTATCGGAAGTACCTTTAACATACAGAGCATTTCCTTCCTTTACTAAGATGTTATCTTTAGCTATATGCAACCTAACGTCAGCAGAAAGCTTATCAGCGCCAGTTCCTAATGATAACACTTTCTCCAATTCTACTACCTTATCAGGAATAGAGTTATCAACTTCCCATTCTCTAATAAGAGTTCCAACTGGAATCCTAACTACTTGCTTATCACCAGTTAAAAGTTTAAATACTATAACTAGCTCTTCCGTATCTGGGTCATACTTAGCGTCCTCTACGATAGCTGACAAACCAATTTGATGTTGTCCTATAACATTATCGTTAACCTTAATAGTTAAGAGTCCGTCTAAATATTCAGTAGTTAGTTTATAGAATAGACCGTCATTCTTTATGGTAATTCCGTTACCACTATCAGTAGATACCTTAACATTACCAGATATTGTAGTTCCAGTAATCTGTCTATCAATATCTAATTCAATGCTTGGAGTATCTTCTAGTGTGACCCAGTTAAAGTGAATAGCATGATTCACTAATTCGTCTAGCTTGCGCAGAGAATCCATTACAGATGTAGAGTCTTTAAGGTAAGTAGTTTCAGTATCAGGAACATAAGCTCCGTCTTCTCCCAAACCTACTCCTTCTTGTGTCTTATCGAGTTCGGCTTGCACCTTATCAATATTACTCTGTAATCCCTCATCAGTGCTGTCTAGATTACCTAGATGCTCTCTAATTTTAGTAATTTCCTCTGCAATGTCCTTCAGACTGTTTAAGTCCTCTGGTACACTAGTATGGTCAACACTTCCCCAGATAGCATCGTCTGCTGTCTTTCTATCTTTAATTTCCTGCTCTAATCTAGTTATCAAGTCAGCTATAGTTTCATCACTCTTAGAAGTAATAAGTTTAGTAAACTCTAACTCATCGTTAGTCTCCTTTCTAGTGACCCAATATAGTGCTTGATTACCATCTCCGTCATTTTCAACTACCTTTAACAATCCCTTGTGTAAAATAGCATTCTCTTCAGGAGATGAATAAAATTCTTTCAGTTTCGCTTCAGTTTCGAAGATATAGTCAGCTTCTATAGGGAATGGACCGCCTCTTCTAAAACTTGCTATAATTTCACTATATGCTCTCATACTTATTAAATGTTAGCTGGGTCAAACTTAAATGTTACCTCCAAGTTGAGAGTTACTAGAGACTCCTTGAATACATATATCTTATATATTTTACTATTTGACAATCCAGGAATTTCAAATGGGATATCACTAATAATGTCAAACGATTCAAGACCAAACTGTTGAGAAGGCGTTGTCATTTGAACTAAGTCTGGATATTCCTTAGGCATTGCTACAAATATTTGCTTAAGCTCTTTAGGACTTGAGAAATTATATTTGTGTTTGATTTCTGATACTAAGTCACCAGAACTGTCAATGCTATTGTTCTCTGGGTCTGATTGAACTAGCTGAAGTAAGTAATCATAATTAACATTAGAGGCTGCATACCATTTAGGTAAGATTCCTACAAATATGTCATATGCTACTTTAGTAGTACAACTAGCTTCCAGATATGTACCATTAGGATAGAATACTTTAAACGTAAAAGTAGTTTCTTCGTTAATAGGTAAACTCTTTACAGTCAACTGTCCTAATTCGAAATCGTCCTTAGTATATGTTCCAATAAGCTCATCGTTCTGCCATAATTCAGCATAAGATATCACTCCAGTAGAACCTCTAACGAATAGTTCAACGTCTACTATAGAACCCAGTAAAGCATACGCAGGAGCTTTAACATCTACAGATTTACCGTAGAAGATTGCATCCATAACCTCTTGAAGATTCAATTTCTCTCCTGGGTCAGTTTCATCTTCAACGAAGCCTACTGTAGTCTGAACTGGTCCACTAGTAATCCAAACAGGCTCTTCTACAATAGAAGCATCCAGCTGTCTCTTAGTTACTAATTCGTCATCTTCCACAGCGTCTACTCCCTTCTGTGGGGCAGTAAATGGAACTGAACCATCACGAGGTACATAATGCCTACTATAAATTTCTTTAAGAGTTCCATGAGGGTCATATTGATTGATATGTTCCTCAATAGCCCCTCTAGCCGCATCAATTACCAATTGATTAATAATGGCATCAATTTGAGCTCTTGAATAAGTCTCTGCTCTAGAGTAAGTTTCAGTCTTCCTGAAATAGTTGTTTAGTCTCTGATTAAGTAACGTCACAAATCCGTGAGGGTCTGCATCAACTAAGTGTTTGAACATTACATCATCTACATATTTCTTAGTAGATAGATGCCCATCAGCTACTGGAGTAACTCCTAACTGTGGTTTTAGAAATGCAGTAGTTCCGTCACGTCTAACGAAATTCTTGATTAAGTCATCAACTTGTTCTCTAGTATATAACTCTACCTTCCTATAAATCTGGTCAGTAGTTACATATACTTTAAGTATTTCCTCCACAAGAGGAATTATATTATGTGGGTCTGTTTTAGCTAAATGACTGTCCATTAAAGCAGTCACGAATCTCTTGGTTGTTAAATGAAAGTCTGTCAACGGGTCAACACCTGTTTGAGGTGCTAAGAATGGTGTGGTTCCATCCTCTTTAACAAAACCCTCCAGTTTACTTTCTATAGTAGGAATTATATTATGTGGGTCTTCAGTAGCTAGGTGAGTATCCATTGAGGTCTTAACTGCCTCTAATGTCTTTAAATCTGCTGAAGTCTTATCATAGACATCATTAATGCCAGCAGCTCCAAGATTAATTCTAGCAATTTGTTTATCTGACTCACTCTCAAACTCCCCTAAGCGGTAATCTACTTTCAGAAATTGTGAAGTATCAATTTGTTCGTTAACAGGATTGATACATTCATTTCTAGAACCACCTGGTGTTAAAATAGAGTTATCTGCCATTTATTATTAAGATAAAATTGTTCTACAAATTCAGACCTATTAACTTCATTCTCTTCTAGCAATTCGATGAGACTTATCTCTTCGAGAATTAGTTGGTAGTCATATCTATGCCCCCGTTCTAAATACTTAAGCAGTTCTTTGTATTCACAAATCACCTTATCTTTGAGAGCATCCACAGCCTTGCTCTGGCCATTTGCTGTATTCTGATTTACACAAGCCATTACAACCTCCTATTTGTTCTATGATTCGTTCAGCTTCAGCTAACTGATTAGATTGAACCATATATTTGATTACATTGATAGCCATCCAGACTAAATCTCTCTTGTAGGATAATTCGGCCGCTACAGCATTCTTACTCCAACATTTACTGAAACCTCTGCTATTAAATATTTGCTGGCACAAAGATATATAACATTTCTTAAGAAAACAAATAGACACGTAATTATTATATGTCCTAGAAATTGTAGTATCTTCTACGTTCCTCTCTACTATCTCATCTACAGTTACGGTCGTAGATGTGCCATTAAAATACTTATAGATGTAGATGCCGTCCGAATAGTACACAGTGGCATACATAGTTACAGCTGAACCAGCCGTTTTATCCATCTCTCTATCAAACCAATCTTTAGTCGGCAGAACTATATGATATACATTAAACCACCCATCAAACCCTACTGGCATAGTTACTGACTTATTACCGTCATCATGTAAAGTGTAAACAGGAAGTTGTATTTCAGGCCCATCTGCCTTATTATGTTGTAAGACATCAATAGATACAGTGTCAGAGTACTTGAATCTGTTCTTGACGATGACTGAAGAAGATTCAGGCAAATAGCCATTCTCTCCTGTACCAGTATCGTCAAGTATGATTACCTTACAGCTATCGTTAGTGCAAACTTTAATTTTTAATTCCATTATACGTTCTTCACTTCGTTATTCTGCTGATTCCCATCGTACAATTGGGCTATCTCAATATCTGTTCTTTTGGTGTCATTGTCAGAAGTACTCTGCTTATAATCTCTATCAGCGTTAGCCTTAATAAGGCCAATCTCATAGTCATATTCAACCTTCTGCCTATCAATAGCAATCTTAGCTTCATTAAGAGATGCAATCTTATTATTAAGCTGCTCTTTCTCTTGTTCCGCCTTTTGAAGTTGCTTCTGTAGCTCTTCGTTCTGTTGTTGCATCTGTGCAGTGTTCTGAGTTTCTTCTCTTCTCTTTTGAAATGCCTTAGACAATTTAGACTTAAGTTCAGTCATACTTCTGGCAGTCATACACTCCATAGCTATGTCTGGGTCTAATTGACCACTCTTAATGAATTCAATCATTAATTGTTGCATGTTCTGCATTTCCTCCATAATTTTACTACTAGCTATTACATGAATATCATAGTCAGTAAAAGTAAAATGTTCAGGGAGAGCAGTAAATACTTTCTGTAGTTTGTCACCTAGCACTAAAGTTCCAGTAAGTGGTTTATGTTTCCATACCTTCTTAGCACAATTAAGAGAATCAATCAGAATATCCTCTGCCAAAGTATCCATTTGCTGATAGTAAGATTTAGTAATGATATAAGAATTTCTCATACCTGCCTTAACATTACTAACAGCATCCCTAGTTTCTATTCCATTTAATCTCTCTCTAAACACTCCAGTAATAGATGATGTCTGCTCTTCTAACATCTGCAACGCCATATTAAATGCCTGAATAGTATCAGCTTTTAACAAGTCATCGAATCCAGCAAAAGAAGTATTGTTATTAAATGCCCTACCTTCTTGTGAAGTATCAATAGGAGCCACACCAGTCTTCTTATATGCAATGAATTTCTGCAATCTTTCAGTCAAATCACCACCAAGAGCCATAGGTAGCATACTAAAGTCAATCCAGTCTCCACTAGTACCACTATTAGCAATTACATTGTCCCTAAAGAAAGTAATCAAATCATACTTGTCTTGAAGATGTGAACATGCGAGCACAAGTGAATATGGTTCGTTACTTCTGTTTACAAAGAACAAACCATTAACTGACAATCCACAGTGTGTAGGATTATCTTTAGTTCTAACTACATCAGGAGATTTACCAGTAAGAATGTAAATAGATTCTCCGATTTTAACTCCTTCATATCTATTCTCTACATAATCTTCTCCTTCTTTATCAACATCAATCCACTCAACTTCAAACACAGGTATTAACTTATAATTGTAAGTCTCATAGTAGTCGGTAGGGAATCCAGGTATTACTTCTTTACCCGCCTCGAGTCCGTCTGTAATAGGAGCCCCAGTAGCTTGATTGCTCATGGCGCGTACATATATATAACTACTATCGTAATATCCCTCAAACATCTCCTCTAATTCATTGATACTACTTGTATCTAGTTGAGGACCATATTTATTAAGTATTTGTTGCTTAGTTAACCAACGTCTAATAACTACTCTGTAGCTATCTCTAACATATACAGATTCTGGATTTCTATCAACGAATACATTACGTGGGTCTAATACCTCTATTTCTATATTAGTTCTCTTCCTACTAGGATGAACCTGGTAAAAGCTCATGCCAGTTACTAGTAAGTCAAGTAACAGGTTCTTTAACTTAGTAAGTAAGTTAATATCTCTAGATTGGATTATATACTCAACAACATTCTGTGCAGCTATTTCATACTCGCTAACAAAGCTATTATTAATATCTTCTACTAGCTTATTAAGTTGAGCCTCTACAGCTTTATCAGTTACTTCTTGTCCTCCTAAGAACGCTAGTATCTGATTGTTAAGATGTTGTTGTAAGTATTGATATACTTCTTTATTAATTTGTAATTCCTTATCTCTAGATATCTTAGATATAGTTTCTTTATCCTTGCATGACACTTTAGGCAGTAATGGAGTACCTAGGTATTCTCCAAGTAAAGCATCAACATGCTTCCTGATAAGAGGAGTAAATTCTATAGAAGTAGGATTACCTATTCCAAAATTCTCTTCTAGATACCTATATTGTTCGGCATCTCTATATCCATTATAATAATTATATGCTTTCTGTAATTTGTACTTAGGAAATACTAATTCTGACACTGCCTTATCAATATGCTCCATTAAGTACTCATCACTCCTGTTCTGTGCACTCATTACAACTCTCTAATCCGTTATATTGTTTATATCCTAGGAAATAATGTGTGTCGCCTAATCTTCTATCTCTTAATTCCTGTCTAAGAAATTTAAGATACGCTACTTCACCACCCTCAAACGATATAATAAGTGGCTTGTCTATATTATTCATGCCAAGTGTTAACTTATAACCCCTATGTGTCCCCTCGGCAGTTTGTAGCTCTTCTAGCTTTAATTTAGCCACATATTCTTTATGATAAATCTGTTTGAATAAATCTCTGATTGCTACTTCTAATTCTTGTAGGGTCATCGTATTGTGTAGGCCATAAATTAAACTTAGGTACTATCTGTTGTTTCTCTGGAATAACTCCTTTATGTCTAATTCCTCTTTCGTCAACCCAATAACCGAAAGGTCTTAGTTTGTTATTAGGACTGTCCATTTCTTTAGGAACTGCCCCCATTAATTCCTCGTCTCCTAGTTCGCACATACCCCATGCAGCTATAATATCAAACTTACGTTTATTCTCATAACTGTATTTAATTGCTTCTTCTAGAATTTCTTCAAACCATATATTATGACAATAATCTTCTATATGTTGAGCTATTAAATCTAATTGATGCCTAATTACTACTTCAGTAGCAGGAGCTCCGAATTGTTTACTACGACCTCCTTGTATGTCAGATTGAGTAGCTCTAGGTCTTCTCATCAAATGTCTATTCTCTTTATGTTTCTCTCTAAAGAATTGCAGAGTAGACATTCTAGTAGATTCAAGAACAGCCTGACAATCGTAATACTGCAATATCTTAAGACATGTCATATGTGCTTCACGTAAAGTCTTAGGTCTGTCCTTATAATAGCACACTATTTTAGGTTCATCTAACCCATAAGCTCTCTTTTTAACTACTACACAGAAATCAGAAGGGTCTTGAGTCTTATCAGAAGTGTCTTCACCACCCATATCAATACCGTCAATACCAGCAACATATAAATTTCTAGGTACAGCTCCATGTTCTCCTCTAATCGGATGTTCAAGTATCTTAACCTTACCTTTAGGATTACTAACAAATCTTACACTATCAATTGCTTCCTCTGTGTGCTGGTTGTTAGTAAAATTATACTCTAACTGGCCTACATCAATATGTGGTCCCAGTTTATGTAGTTTGATATTAGCAAGTTGCTCACTTAACAATACAGTATTAAACTGGTTATCTCCTTCTAGAGCCAAGGCATCGTCAGGAGTAAAACAGAACTCTGCACATGCAATTAAATGCTCCTTCGGGTTAGCTAGTAGAGCTTCTCTTTGGTCTAAATAGAACTTCTTAGCCTTCGCAGTATTAGTAACTCCTCTGCCGTCTACATATCCATTTGCTGCTACAAATGTATAGGCAGGTATGAAGAATGAAGTAAAAGCGTAAGAACCGTCTTTAGTATGATTGTGTTTATAAGGTAAGAAATTATAACCAGCTGGATTATAAAACATCTTACTAAGTCCGTCAAGTGCAGGTCCCTGGTCTCCACCTGTTCCCCATACAAATCTGGTTCCGAATTTATTACCTAGAATTTCTACAAGAGCTGTACTCTGTAAGTAAGTCTTTACTAGAATTGGATTAGAACCAGATTCTTCAAAGAACAATCTATCCACACGGTCTCCACGTAGCTTACGAGGAACATCTACTACGAAGCCAATAATGTCTGACATGAATCCAAATTCTTCTCTGTCTTTAGTAAGAAGAGAAGCTCTCTTATGCATATCAGAATTATATTTCTGTCTTAGGTGTCTCATGCCGCCTTCTGTATCAGCATTTAAATACTCAAGTTGCTCCCAGCATTTACGAAGTACGTCACTAACGAATTTCTCGGTAAATGCTACATATACTGTATGCGAACCTCTAACAGTTGTATATAACCTAACTCCTAAAGATGCTGCAATTTCACTAAACACTTTGTTATCGTATAGGCTTTTTATCCTATACTTCTTATAGTTTCCTATAAGGTCAGCGCACATATTCATTCTTTTATAGAATGTTCCGCACTCGTGGGAGGATTATTACTCTCATTAACGTTCACCTCCTGCGCGTTACGGTGGTCAGCGATGAGCTGACTTACCTCGGTATTAACATAGTAACTAAACTTATTAAACTTTCTTGATAAATAGAAATTAGCATCATTATATAGATAATGATATAGTTTACTCACTTCGCTTTTAGATGAAGTAGATATCCTATACATATCATCACGTTTAAGATAATTAATATTTACATTAATATCATTCTTAGAAAGAACCTTCTGTATATCAGACAACATAGTAATTGTTTTACTACATATATCAAACTTATATCTAACTCTGTCAGCTTTACCCTTCTCTGTAGCTAACCATCCAGTAATACACCCATCTCCATCAAAATAACCTCTGATGAAATGTTTCACAAGGTCCTCAGGAATGCTTGGAATTTTGAGTTCTGCTACGCTTTTATTATATCCTATCCCTAAGTCTACTAAGGCATTACATAATTTGGAACTAGTAATGTCAACTCCAAATGATGCATGGGCATTTACTTTCATACCGTTTCTTCCAGTTACAATATGTGGTGCTACGGTAAACGTTCTAGCGTCTGGACTTATACTATCTTTAAATAAGTACACTATTTCAGAATCTCCAGACTGCAAATGAACTCTTAAGGTTTTGCGTTTCTCATCAATACTGCCATCAGCGGCATAAAATCCAAGCAGATAAGCTTGTAGTTCAGTTTCGATTGTATCGAAGAATGTATGTCTTATTCTTCTGTTAGATATATGATTGTTGTATAAGGGATAGTTATCCTCAATAAATTTTAATTGTTCCTTCTTAGTCATAATATTAAATTTAATAAGTGATTAATCACGTTAGTCTTCACCGATTTTGCGGAATTTATAGTCGGCTTTAGTTTATTGTGTCAACCGACTCCACGAGCTTTAAGGGCGCACACATCCTTCTTCAACTTCTCACACATTTCTATGTAATGGAAGTACTCATACTGCTTACTAAAGAATGAAGGGAATGTAGTTTCACGACCGGTACCAGCTTGAGACACATCGGTGTTCTTTAGTCTATAATAATTAAGGAAGAAGTAATTATCACCTGTGATTCTATACCCATGTGATTCATATCCTTGATTACATCTTCTAACCTCTTCGTCCCAAAAGTCATTATACTTCTTTGTTCCCTCCGGATAAGCACAGTATTTACCGTTTCTTAGTTTAATCTGTCTAGCTTCAGTGAACCACTCTGGATTAAAATCCAGTCCTCTTTCTTCATCCACTGGTCGATATCCAGTCAGCTCATAAGATAGAGTAGGGTCGAAATGCTTAATCTCGGTATCTAATGATACATCCCATTCAACATTAGATGTTTTAATTGAATTGTCCTCTATGACAGGATTCATATGTTGAACAGCTTCTATTAACTCTGGTTCTACTCTCTGTATTAACTCTTGAACTGTTTCTGGAACTTCGACTTTCTTCTTAGGTCTACCACGTCCAGCCATAACTAATCTAAATGTCCTTTCTTACCTTCACCTCTGATACCAGTCTCTTCTTCTTGCTCTTTCTTGTACATATACTCAAGAGTTTTAAGTTCTTCTATAACCTTAGAAACTGATTGCATTTCTTTCATTACATCAGCCACTTTCCAAACAGGTCTATTAGTAACTGGGTCTCTTTCAGATAAATCTATGGTGTCAAAGTAATCAGTAATTCTATCAACTACACTTTGAGCAGACTTAATGAGTTTAAGTGCTCTAGATTCGTTTTGAATATCTCTGTACTTCCTACATGCGGCTCTGAAGATTGGGTCTGCCCATTCCTCTTCACTTAAATTAGCATCCTGAAGACATGCTTGATGCCTTTCCTGTTCTGTATAATCAGAGTATGGAGATGCCCAATCTAACATTAGCCATATGTAAACAAGCTCTCTATAAGCTCTTGATTTGCAAACTCCCGTAGGGTCTTCTTTGGTCTTATTCCTTTCATTAGTCCATAGAGCTGCGAACTCCTTAATAAGAAGAACCTCTGGCTCATTCACAATCACCGAATTAGTACCATTATCAAATAGGAATACTTTCATATTTATTTGTTTTTATAAGGCTTACCAGCTAGTGCTTTCCTCTGAAACCCATTAAATTTCATTTCTCTAGTGCTATCTGCTGAGCCTGGTCCACCTTTAATGTGTTTAATAGCATCACCGCCAGCTTTACTAGGAATACTCCATTTATTGCTAACAGTTCCGCCCATATTCTTCTTAATTCTCTTCTTAGCCATTCCTCCGCACTTGAACGAAGTAATAGTGCCACCGCTTAACTTTTTACCTATATTACTACCTCTAGTTGCACCTGCTCCGCTAGCACCTCTGCCGTTGGCCTGGTCTTTCATATCAACTTTCATTTTGTCTTTTAAAGGTAGTCCTTTGTAATCTGCTTTGGACATCTTCTTATAAGGGAGCTTCTTATTACTAACATTATATACTCCCTTACTGGTGTGTACAGTATCAGTCTTATTAACTGCTATTTTATCACCATTCTCGCTCTTCTTAATGCGTCTCTTGGCTTTACCTCCACATTTATCTTTGAATACGTCCATAGCTTTACTGCCTTCAGCCATTGCTTTCCTTCTACATTTAACACATCCTCCAGCCATGAATCTCTCTACCTCATAACCTTCTGGACACTTACCTTGCAATCTGCTAATGTAGTTAATTTTGACTCCCATCTTAGCCATGATAGTTTGATTATTCTCCATACTCTTGTATTGTTTATAGATTTCATTAATTTCCCTCTCTGAGAGTTTGGATATAGTATCCTCAAACTCCTGCTGAGACTTAGGCTTAAATAACTTAATAAGGTAGGCAGAGAACAACTCTTGGTCGTCCTGCCCACCTTGTTGAAACTTAGTTGCCATTATAGTTTAATTAAGTCTTTAGTATTAAAGATAGCTTCTTGTAGCTCTCCTCTTGTAGAGAACCATCTACATCTAATACCCTTGAAATATTCATCTTTCTTCTCATCCTTAGATGGTCTAAACGTCATCGTCTCTTTCTTAACTACAATCATCTGAGGTTTATATGGGATGTCTTGTCTTAATGTTACTACATCTCCTGGTTGATAAAACACTTTCTCTTCCATTATTCTATACTTTTAAATCGTTCTTTTAAACCTTCATTAATAACCACCTGCACTTGCTGTTCAGCTACAACTTCAAATCCTTGTCTGAAGAACGGAACAGGTACTCCAGAAGAACGTCTATAATATATATCGTCTCCCGGTTTAATAAACTTACACAAAGGACTTACTTCTATAACGTTAGCTACAACTGAAAGTTGATACTCTGTATCTTTCTCTCCAGTGTCTGGATTCTTAAATGCTCCGTCATATTCTGGTATAATAAGTCCGCCTTTAGTCACTTCTATCTTTTGATACGGATTCTTAGCATAAGGTCTAACCAATACGTATGAATTAATAGGCATAATTTCCATACTATTCATCTTCTCTGTTACTTCCTCCGCTTTCTCCAATTCATCTTTAATGTTCTTATTAAGTGCTTTAGTGTAAGTATCTACTGCTTTATTATGTGCTTCCACAGCAGCTTCTTTCTTTAAATCTTTAAATCCATCTGCACCGGCAAAGCTTAATCCTTTACCCCCAAACATTACATCCATTGTTCCGTTATTACTCATAATTTAAATCATTTACCATTTACATGCTGGACATGAAGACTTAATATCTCTAACTTTAGCATTAAGTCTACACCCGCATCCACGTTTATAACCATCTTTACGTTCTGTTGATATATCTCCTGTTTTAGGGTTTAGCCACAGTTTACTGCTACATACATACCCCATAAACGAATCCTTCATAATAGGACATTTCTTACATATTCTAATACGAGCTTTAGCTATTTCTTCGTTATTACCCAGTAACTCGTTCAAGTGCCCATTTACAATATTAGTAATTCCCATAGATTTCTAATGAGCTTTAATTATACTTTACTTTTAATATCTCAAATCCCAGTTTGAAAGATACTCTATGATTATGAACTAGCTCATTAGAACTCTATAGGCTTTCTCTTCTCCTTGATTTCCTCAAGTATACACTGTTTTTTCCAATGCTTACACATACGTTCCACATCATCTTTAAGATAATCTAACTCATGTTCTGTAACGTTACCATTATGGTCATAATGTATAAGCAATAGCTTCTTAATAACAAAATCAGGATTTAATTTCTGAAGCATCCATGCATAGGTAGATAGTTGTAAAGTATAATGTACTTTGTTACAGTCCATTAAATTATTCATAGGATACCTCATCATTTGACTCTTCTTAGTTCTGGTATCAAAGTAAGATTTCTCGTCAATACTTTTATTAGTCTTGTAATCAACAATGTAAATGTCGTTTCCGTCCTTAATAAGTAAGTCAATTTGACCTGCCAACCTAAACTTATTGTCGTCCGACCTTCTATATATCATATATTCAGGGAAGACTCCTCTTTCTATGCTTAGTAGGTCTAAGTTATTCTTCTCTAAAGATTCATTAGTATTAACTTCAAAAGTTCCGCCTAAACCGTAACTTCTCATTTGGCATGAACTCTTACCTAAGTATTGATGTTCCAAATCACTATGAATCTTTGTACCTCTTTCCTTGGAATCAGCATTAGTTTTAGACCACTCATCCAGTATATCCTGTTGTGCAGAATTAAACTCCGTCTCATTTAAATCGTACATGTCTAAGAAGTACTTCTTATCAAAACGTTTAGTTTCTAATAGTCTCTTCTTCTCCATGGCAAACTGTTCAGCACTTAATAGCTTCTGTAATGCTTTGTATTGCGACCAGAAATCACTGTCGAACTTTTGACAGAACTCATGTATCATTGTTGTTACTGAAGTGTATATAGTATTGTCAATTTCACTCCAATACATATGGGAAGAATCGTTGTAACATATTTCCTTGTTCCTCTTGTCTACTTTCATAATCCATTTTAAATTTCTTCCTAATTGAGTTATAATCTAGTAATGTAGATAAAGGCTGAATGCATGGAGCAATAACAGAATTGTAGTATCCTAAATAGTATTCCTTGTCGTTAGGATAGATAATTACTACTAACCCTATTGGTCCATCAATACCTACTATCGGGTACATCGCAGCAGATTTTGCCCCAGAGTCCTCTAATAAAGCTACTAAATTAGGGAACGTTCTACGATAGTTCTCAATAGTATCCATTCTGATGAATTGATTGTCATTAATCCTTTCAAGCTCATCACCGTAGTTAATATACTCCAACTCTTTCCATATCTTAATAGTTGCCTTAGTTTCATACCCTCTTCTCTTCTCTGTAAGAGCTGTTAAATAGCGATATGATAAACCATGTATACTTTGTAAGCTATTATGGTAATTCAATAACAAGACATTCGACGCATCCTTATCTTCCATAAGAATATGCTCTATGTGCCCGTTAACTTGTGGAGTAATCATCTCTGTATATTTCTCAGCTAATACCTTCTCCGTAACAGCTGCCTGTCTATAATCTTCTAAAATAGCTTTAGTGTGTGAAGAGAAATGAAGCTCTACCATCAAGAATGCAAGCATTATAATGACTATCGTCTTAACACCAGAACTCCAACTGTCAATCCACCTGTACACCTCTTTTAGTTTGCCCAATAACATTAATCTATTGATTTAAAGGTTAGAGATTAATAATAGTTTAGTTTCTTTATTGCTTATTTACATTGACACCTTAAATCATTAATTTATCTGATTTGTTTGATAATGTGCAAATTTAGCAATACCTTTGTGAATAAAAAAGTGATTTAACATGTAATTTAATTATGGAATTTAACGCAGAGGAATTATCAAGAATTAATGAGGCTCTGAAAGAGTTACTCGATGATGCGGACCTAGAAGAGGTTCCCATGTTTAGATGTGGTAGTAAGTTAGTAAGGAAAGATAAAAATGGAAGCAAGATTCATATTAAGAAGAAGAATCGCGGCAAATTTACGGCATCAGCTAAGAAAGCTGGACAGAGTGTTCAAGAACATGCTAGGTCTGTACTTAACAATCCTAATGCGACTCCGTTACAGAAGAAGAGAGCTAATTTCGCTAGAAATGCCGCTAAATGGAAGCATTAACTATGAAATTTAAGTACGACAAATCTAAGGGATTACTATTCTTTATTAATCCGTTACTTCCGGTAAAAGGATATTCATTTATGAATATCTGTGCTATTATGTTCACTAGGAGTGAGGATTATATAAAGAGAATGAGTCAAGCTACAGTTACACATGAGAAGACTCACACGAAACAGATATTAGAAATGGGAATAGTATTCTTCTATTTATGGTATGTAATAGAGTGGTTTATTAAATTACTAGCTAGTGGCAATGCTCACACTGCCTATAGAAACATATCATTTGAAAGAGAAGCTAGATACGCGGCTGAACATCCAGAATATAAGAGGAAGACTTTCAGCTACGGTTGGCTTAAATGGATATTATGAGAATCTCAACTAAAGGAAGAGGGATTATTATATTGACCCTAATAGGCAATTAAAAGGTACAGATATTCAGGAGATGAGAACTAAGGGAGCTAAAATACCTTCAGGGTTTAATACCCTTAGTGATGACGAGATAGCTAAACTGCATAATACCTTCGCTAGTAATGCTAACAACAAAAGATTTGATTTCTACTAGTAGAAGTAGTGTAGAGGTTAACAGTGCTGATAGTGCTGTAATGGAGATTGTGAAGTCTAATATGACAGACATGGTCCCATTTCAGTTACTGTATTATGGAGTATCTAATAGTATGCCAACATGTATTAGTGTGGCAATAGTCGGAATTCCATTAGCTAATATGTTCACATTATACGTAAATGTAAGTCAAGGTGGTTTACAGCACTTTAGCCTTAACAAAAACCCCAATCAAAAGTGGATGGCTTCTATACTTAGTAATTCTTAACATTTAAGAATTAAAGTACATTAATCGCAGTATGAGAAATTTTATATTTGACGTCTGGGTTTGGTCTAAAGCCAAACACTCCAGACTATCAAGGAGCAACTTTCTTTGACAGAAACTTCCAC
>ERZ779982.5-NODE-5-length-154842-cov-4.309354_pt1 | contig 154842 bp, 164 predicted proteins | sample MGYA00511936_ERZ779982 | MGnify/ENA primary metagenome ERZ779982 (study PRJEB29588, sample SAMEA2146682) | human gut metagenome | biome: human gut; feature: human-associated habitat; material: faeces | place: Denmark | collected 2008/2010 ... | reverse complement strand
TTGAAGATGAACGAGCAATTGGAACTAAAATTGAATATTTAAAATTACAAAATACCACACTAAAAAAATATATGTCTATTGATAATGACAAAGACAATGCCAACTAAGCATTGTCTTTATTAATCTCATTATTTTCTAAATATTGTTTTCTAAATTTAACATATATGAATAAAACAAAATATACAATTATAGCAAATAGAAATGTAACTTTTATTGAATTAGAATTTTCTGGAAAAACTAAATAAGAAATTATTGGAAGTGTTGCAGTAACAATTCCTTCTATAAATCTTTCAAATGTAACATATGAAGTTTTGTAGTCTTCTTTTGAATGTTCATATATAGCTATATGATCAAACATCTCATAAGCACTATTCGCAAAACCAAGTAAAATATAAATTATTGGCAAGCAGAAGATTAATACATTATTATTTAATGTAAATAATAATATAAAAACAAAAATATATATAATACTCATAGGTGCTAATACTTTATTCCATTCTCTATCTTGAGATTTAGTTGCCCAAAACTTACTAAATAATGCTTCTGAAAAATTAATCAAAATGTTTAAAATACTATAATATATATAATCAATGTTCAAATATCTTAATAAAAATACATTTAAATACATTATACCAATTCCATAAGCAAATCTATTTAAACCAGCTATAATAAGAATTTTTCTAAAACTTTTATCCTTTGCAGGTTTTACTACTGTTTCTTTAATTGTTATATTCTTTTCTTCAATTGAGGGTTTATAAGTAGTTATTTTAATAAAAATATCAATAAATGCAATTAAGAACACTATTGCAAATAAAATCATAAATCCATATAATTCATATCCATTTGCAGTAAATTTATCTAGTATAACTCCCATTATCAAACTGAATCCCATAACTAGTGTATTTTTATAAATATTTCTTGTTGAGGCAAATTTAGTTCTATCTTCTTTTTTTACTAAAGTCATTCTCCAATTTACAAATGTGATATATCCTAATTCTCCAGTTATAGCATAAATTGAAGCAAATATGAAAAATAAGAATGTTCTAATACCAATATCATCAGTCAAAAATGGTATAAATGCAAAACATATAGAAGATAATCTATAAATTGTGTAATTTGTTAATACAACTAATTTTGATTGACCAATTTTTGAAAATAAAGGTGCTGCAAATATTTGAATTATATTTGTTATAGTATCTAATACTGCATAAATTCCTATAGCAAAATTTGATAACCCAAGATAAACTGCGAACGCAGTAATAAATGAGTGACTTGTAATTTTATTATTTGCCGTATCTAAAACAGACGACGTTAAATATTTTTTATATTCTTTTTTATAATTCATTTAAAATTCTCCTTTATAATTCATTTATAAATTGTAATTTTTTAATAATATCATTACCAATAATTTCATTTGAAAGTTGTATTAACTTATCAAATAACATTATTTGTCCTTTGTGATGAGCATCTATGCCATATAATACTTTAACATTATAATTAGAAGCTACTTTCCAGAAATTAGCATTAGGATATCTTACATTATTAATTTCTTTTCTTGCTTCGCTAATAGATAAATCATTAAATTTTCTATCTCTATAAAAAATTTTTTCAAAAACGTCAGATAAATTTATTTCCAATGGAATATCATATTTTTCCGCTGATTTACAAATCATATGTGATATTTCACTTTCCATCTGGTTAAATGTTTTGCTATTTTTTAGAAACAAATCCGGGTGAGCAATAATATCAGGAATACCCAATTCTAATGCTTTATCAATATATTGTGCATATTTTATTAGTTCTGAATCAGAAAAGTTATTATTTCTAAAAGTTTTTAGATTTTTATCATCATCATAAATAAAATGTTGTCCTAATATAATTTTATCAGTTTCGGATTTTAAAATAAGTAAGTTTTTTTCTTCGCCTGGCAAATATTCAACTTCAAATCCAGTTTCTATTTCTATTTTGTTATTATATTTTTGTTTTAATTTATTAATACTATTTAAATATTCATCTTTTTCAGAATAATCCATTCTTATATTAGGTCTTTTATCTAATATAAGTGGACTATGATCAGTAAATGCCATTTTTTTAATACCTAATTTTATATATTCTTTTATATAATCTTCATCTTTCATATCTAAATCTGCGTGTCCACATCTATATGTATGACTATGATAATTAAAATTTTGCATTGCATTACATCTCCCATTATTAAATCCTATAAAAATTATACAATAAAATGTCGTTTTTTTCCATACTCCCTTGAAAATATCTAAGAAAATGATATAATTGATTTGTCAGAGAGATTTAATCAAATCTTATAGTCTTAATTTCGCATACGTGTATAGTTAAGGCTACATTTGAAATCAATTTACGGTCTGAAAATTCTGTAAATTTTTTATAATAAATAATATCAAAAAAGAGGAAAATTATAAAAATAATTTAATCCTCTTTTTGTATTTTTTATATGTAGGAACAAAAATTTTTCACAGCAAGCAATAAATTTATAATCTTTATAAATCCTCATAAAAAAATCCTAATATTTTATAAATTTTCTTTTATTTCTGGAAACAAGTCATACAAATTATATCCTAATAAATTATCAAAATATTCTTTTAATTTATATGTTTCTTTAATATGATATTGAGTGTTAGAATATGCACCTCTTCTAATCATTATATCAATCAACCTTTTATCAATTGTAAATACTTTGTTTCCTTGTGGACACATCAAGTCACATAAATTTATTAATTTTTCTTCTATTGTGTATTCATGTTTTTTTATAAAATTTGTTAAAAATGGATTGTCTTTTGGATTTGGAACTCCTCCAGCAGTACATACTATATCATTATTTAAATATGAGTGAGTAAGACAAATATCAGCATATTCATCATCATATCCTTTGTTTTTTAAGTATTCATATCCTCTCATAACATGTCCATGTGACTCACCATTATACTTACCAATATCATGTAAATATCCTAGAGTAATTGCTTTGTCTATATCTACATTTATTCCTTTTTCACATAATGCTTGTGCAATTCTACCAGCACTATCACCTACAGATATACAGTGTTCTATCCATCTATCATCTGTTGTGTTTTTTCTTTTGGTTTCTAATAATGTTTTTGCTTCTTTAATTGTTAATTTCATCTTTGTTCTCCTAACTTATTAAATAAATCTTCATATATTTTATTTCTATCTAATTTAGTAACAAAAGTAATATTATGTCTATTGTCCGTTACTTCATAAGAAGTATCCTTTCTTATATTTGGACAACTTATTTGTTCCGTTTCAAACCATTTTTTATTTATCATATAAGCTATTACTGATATATCCCATATTACTCTTGATTCTTGCACACCATGATATCCATCATTATAAAATCTTTCAATTAAATAATTGCATAATTCAGATTTGTTTTCTAAATATTTTTTTAAAGTATTAATATCAATTCTTAATTCTGAAACAATTTTTTTACAAGGAAGTATAGTTAACTTCACTTTTGATTCAAATACTATTTTTACAGCTTCAACATCTTGTCTAAAATTATATTCAAGGTTATCTTCGTAGCCTAGTTCATTGCCTCCTAACCAAACAATTTCTATTTTGTTTACTATTTTTGGTTCTTTTTTGATTGCTAAAGCAATATTAGTAATAGCACCAATTCCTAATATATAAGTTTTATTATTTTTTAAAGCAATTTCTATAATTTTATTTACAGCATTATTTTTCTCATCATAACCGTTTTGAATGTAATCCATTGAACCTTTAAACACCTTATTATTTGTATCAAAGTTTAACCAATTACATATATTTAAAATTTCATTATAACTCAACTCTTGTCCATCTCTTACTGTTAAATCTCTTTTTGTATGAGAATATGGCGCAACTGTAATTGCCTCAATATTAAATAGGTCTTTTGATTTTATTAAATATGATAATGCAAATTGATCATCACATTCATTATAAGTATCAGTATCTAATATTAAATTAATTTTATCTTTTTTATAATTTAAGACATATCTATAAAATTCTTTCCAACTTTTAACTCTTTGTATATTGGAATACCTATTATAAGGTGTATCCATTAAAATTGTTGTTATTCCATTTTCAACACAATCACTACATATACTAACAGAATCATCAATCATAATATCAATATTATGCTCTAAACATTGCTTAGTTTTAGCATGTTTATCGTAAGCATCTGTTAAAATCAAGTCATCATAATAAATATTATTATCTTCAAGCCACTTTTTTGTCATATTATATGGTTCTGTATATTCTCCATTGTCTCTTCCCGTGATAATACAAATAATATGACCATCATCATGAAGCTTATCTATGTATTCTTTAGCACCTTCAATAACACCTAATTTTTTTGCTATTCTTTCTATATTATTTTTGTAAAAATTGGTTTCTTCATTCTCATTCCAATCAAACATTCCTTTTCTAATATAATCAGCATTTTTATTTATAATACCCGAATTTCTTAATTCTTTGTCATGCAATAAATACTCAGTTAATAAAGTATCATTAAAATTTGATATTACATTGTCTATATCTATTCCTATCTTCATATATATCCTCCGAACTTTTACTAATTTTAAACTATAAAAATTATACTATATAAATGCAGTTTTTTCCATATGCCTATTGAAATTTAATAACAATACATATATAATATTTTTAGAAAGAGAACTTGGTTCGTAACTTGTTGTTTATTCGCTCCATTTGAAATCAACTTATGGACTGCAAGGTTCATAAGTTTTTTATTGTATATAATCCAATATTGAAAATTATATTATTTTATTGAATTAAATGATTTCTGTTCAAAATTTAGAATTATTTTAAATTTATATTATAAATATTAAATATTTTACGTTGTTGTGAATAAAATTTGTATAGTATAATAATATTTTCTCCCTTCGAAAGAAGGTTTTTTTGTGCTTGTTCTAAATAATATTGAATTACCTATTGAAAAAATAAAATATTAAAAACCATATTTTATTTTATTAAATTATGTGATATACTTTTAACGGTGATGAAAATGAATAAAAAAATCATAAAAATTATTATTGCAATTATAATCATTGCAATAATAGGATCACTATTATATTTTAATAATATGTTTAAATTACAAAACGACGAAAATAATAGTGGAATTCAAGAAAATATTCAAACAGAAAATAATATTAATAATAGTATAGAAAATAATGTAACAAATATAGTGAATGACCCAGTGATCTCAGACAATAATACTACTGATGGAATTGAGAAAAATAATCTTGTTAGCTATAATGGAATGCTTAAAATTGAAAATAATACATTAGTAAATAGCAAGGGCGAAAAGATACAATTAAAAGGTATAAGCACTCATGGAATACAATGGTATGGAAAATATGCAAACGAAAAGGTAATTAAGAATTTAAGAGATGAGTGGGGAGCTAATTTATTTAGAATAGCAATGTATACTAGTGAAGGTGGATATTTGCAAGATAGAACAATAAAAAATAAAGTTTATGAAATAGCTGACATTGCAATAAAGCTTGATATGTATGTTATAATTGACTGGCATATATTAGATGATAATGACCCTTTACAACATATAAATGAGGCACAGGAATTTTTTGAAGAGACAAGCTTAAAATATGGTAATATGCCCAATATTATATATGAAATATGCAATGAACCAAATGGTGATATAACATGGAAAAATAATATAAAGCCATATGCAGAAAAAGTTATTTCAACTATTAGAGAGAATAGTAAAGAAAATATTATCATTGTGGGAACTGGAACATGGTGCCAAGATGTTGATAAAGCAGCAGAGGATCCTATAAATGATAAAAATGTAATGTACTCACTTCACTTCTATGCTGGTACACATACAGAATGGTTGAGAGAAAGAGCAAGTAAGGCTTTAAAGACAATACCTATATTTGTAAGTGAATGGGGAGTAAGTGACGCAACTGGAAATGGCGGAATATATTTAGATGAAGCTAATAAATGGATGAAGTTTATGAAACAAAACAATATAAGTTGGGCAAACTGGTCGCTTAGTGATAAAAACGAAGCGTCTGCTTTATTACTTCCAAATACTCCGGAAAATGATATTAGTGATAAGTATTTATCCGAAAGTGGTAAATTTGTAAAAGAAGCAATTAAAGATTAATATTATATTTATAAATAAGAAAGGGATAGGAAAATGTTAAAAGAAAAGTTATTAGAAGATTTAAAAGAGTGTATGAAAACAAAAAATACTGTTAGAAAAAATGCCATTCAAATGGTAAGAGCTGCAATATTACAAGTGGAAAAAGATAATCAAGTGTCATTAGAAGATAATCAAATTATAGAAATAATTGCAAAAGAATCTAAAAAAAGAAAAGATTCTTTAGAGGATTATGAAAAAAGTGGAAGAGAAGATTTAATAGCACAAGTAAAAGAAGAAATTGAAATATTATCTGAATATTTACCAAAACAATTGTCAGAAGAAGAGCTAGAACAAATTATAAAAGAAATAATTCAACAAGAAAATGCTACATCTATGAAAGACATGGGAAAAGTAATGAAATCTGCAAAAGAAAAAATCGGAGCAAGATCAGATGGAAAAACAATTAATGAGATAGTAAAAAGATTATTATCATAAAAAAATAAATAATATAAAAAGGGAGTAGCTTATAAACTACTAATCAACAACACGGCAATTTTAATTGCATGGTTAGTAACCTTTTAGGTAAGCAAGACTTTTGAATAAGTGCATATTTATGTGGGTTTATTCATAAAGTCTTTTTGTTTTATTTAAAGAAAATAGAACATAGTGAATAACTTATGATAAAATGCCAAAAATATAAAAAAGGAGAGAAAAAATGGAGAAGAATTGGTTTAATAAAACTGTAAATGAAGTTGAAGAAAATTTAGACACAAATGTGAAAACTGGTTTGACAAGTGAAAAAGTACAAAAAAATGCAGAAAAATATGGTCTTAATGAATTAAAAGCAGCTAAGAAGAAAAGCTTATTTATTAAATTTTTAGAACAATTTAAAGATTTTATGATAATTGTATTAATTATAGCTGCAATCGTTTCAGGAATAGTTGGTTATATAGAGGGAGATGGAATTACAGATACAATCATCATTTTGATTGTAGTAATAGTAAATGCGATTATAGGCGTAACACAGGAGAATAAAGCAGAGAAGTCACTAGAGGCATTACAAAAATTGAGCTCTCATGTAGCAAAAGTTTTACGTAATGGAAAAATTGACATAGTTCAGTCAAAAGATCTAGTTCCAGGTGATGTGGTAATATTAGAAACAGGTGATTATGTACCAGCAGATATTAGAATTGTGGAAGCTATCAATTTAAAATCTCAAGAAGCTTCTTTAACAGGAGAATCTGTTCCAGTAGATAAATTTGAAAATTTAATAGAAGAAGAAAAGGTAGGAATTGCAGATAGAAAAAATATGTTATTTTCATCTTCATTAATAACTTATGGAAGAGGAAAAGGAATAGTTGTAGAAACTGGAATGAATACAGAAGTTGGAAAAATTGCTGGAATATTAACCAATACAGAAAAAGCAGAAACGCCACTTCAAATAAAATTAAACAAATTAGGTAAAACGCTAGGAATAGCGGCATTAGCGATTTGTATTGTTATTTTTATTATAGGTATTTTATATGGAAAAAATGTAATTGATATGTTTATGACAGCAGTAAGTTTGGCTGTTGCAGCAATTCCTGAGGGATTAGCAGCGGTATCTACTATTGTTTTAGCAATAGGTGTTCAAAGAATGGTTAAGAAACATGCCATTGTAAAAAAACTACCAGCAGTTGAGACATTAGGAAGTGCTACGGTTATATGTTCTGATAAAACTGGAACCTTAACACAAAACAAAATGACAGTGCAAAAATTATTCTATAATAATAAAATTGTTTCTTTAAAAGAAGCGGATAGAAATAATAATGAATTAGAAAAATTGGTATATACAAGTATGCTTTGTAATGATACAAAAGTAGGGGCAGATAACAAACTAACAGGAGATCCAACAGAAACGGCACTTGTTGATATGGGATTTGAGCTAGATTTTAACCCAAATGTATTTTCTGAATATGAGAGAGTAAAAGAAGTTCCATTTGATTCTGATAGAAAGCTTATGACTACGGTAAATAAAATAGGAGATAAATACATTGTATATACTAAAGGTGGTATAGATGAATTATTACAAAGATGTACAAATTATATAATAAATGGAGATATAAAGAATAATCTTGAAGAATACAAAAAAGAAATAGATAAATCTAATCATGAAATGGCAAAAGATGCGCTAAGAGTATTAGCTATGGCATATAAAGAAATCGATCATAATCCAACACAGCAAGAAATGGAAACAATTGAAAATGACTTAACTTTTATTGGTATGGTTGGAATGATTGATCCTCCTAGAGAAGAAGTAAAACATGCAGTAGAAAAATGTAAAACAGCCGGAATTAAAACAGTTATGATAACAGGAGATCATAAGATTACAGCTGTAGCAATAGCAAAAGAATTAGGAATATTAGAAAAAGATTCAGAAGCAATAACAGGAGCAGAACTTGAAGAAATGTCACAAGAAGAATTGATTAAAAATGTTAGAAATTATTCTGTGTATGCAAGAGTCTCTCCAGAACATAAGGTTAGGATTGTAAAAGCTTGGCAAGCAAACGGAGAAATTGTTGCTATGACTGGTGATGGTGTAAATGATGCTCCAGCACTTAAAACTGCAGATATAGGGTGTGCTATGGGAATTGTTGGAACAGATGTGTCTAAAGAAGCTGCAGATGTTATTTTAACAGATGATAATTTTGCAACCATAGTTACTTCTGTTGAAGAAGGAAGACGTATTTATGATAATATAATAAAAGCTATACAATTTTTACTTTCAAGTAATGTTGGAGAAATTGTTGCACTGTTTTTTGCAATTTTAATAACTCCATGGATAGGCGCAAAGTTTGGAATAGATATAAACTTAATTGAAATTTTACTTCCAATTCATATTTTATGGATTAACCTTGTTACTGATTCTCTTCCAGCATTGGCTTTAGCAGTAGATCCAGCTGAAGAAGATATTATGGAAAGAAAACCAATAAAAAATAAAAAAGGAATATTTACTAAAGGAATGACATGGAGAGTTATATATCAAGGCTTTATGATAGGACTAATAACACTTGCAGCATTTATTATAGGTGTAGCTACACCAGAGTCTGAATTGCCAACTGTATATCATAATGGAGAAATATTATCTAACCAAGAAGTAAAAGTTGAAATAGGGCAAACAATGGCATTCACTGTACTTGCTTTATCAGAGCTTGTTCATGTATTTAATATTAGAAATAATAAAAAATCTATATTTAAAACAAATCCGTTTAATAACAAAATGCTTTTATTAGCTATTTTAATATCTGTATCGCTAATGTTTATAATATTATTTGTACCGGCTTTAAGAAATATATTTAGTATACCGGTTCTACCTATTACTAATATTTTAGAAACAATAGGTTTAGTGTTATTACCAATAGTTATAGTAGAAGTATTTAAATTGTTAAAGATTAATAATTCAAAAGATGAGTAAAAAATAGAATAAAATTTAAAATATGATATTCCTAAAATTGTCTAGATAAATATAAAAAAAGGGTGTATAATAATAAAGAAAAAAGTCAATTTTAGGAGAGTGTGGAATTGATATATCAAATAGAAGCTGTTAAAACAAAAAGAAAAAGACTAGTAGTAATATATATAATTGTATTACTACTAGTTTTATTGGCTTCAATTGGTTTAGGAATATTTGCTGCTAAGAAAGTGAATGAAAATAAACAAAATGAGAATTATAATATTATAAGTTCAGAAAATAATACAAAAAATATTATTTCTAATTTAGAGAGCTCATCAAATGTTAATATAAACCAAAATACTTCTAATACAGGAATAAAAGAAGACATTAAAAATAATCCGAGAAAAGAAAAATTTGTGGAAAATGTAGATGATATATATAATGGAAAAGAAGGGAAAAGAGTATTTTTAACTTTTGATGATGGACCTTCAACATCTGTTACACCACATATTTTAGATACTTTAAAAAAATATAATATCAAAGCAACCTTTTTTGTATTAGGAAATAGAGTTAGTGATAATGCAGAATTGATCAAAAGAGAATACAATGAAGGACATTATATTGCAAATCATGGATATTCGCATAGATATGATAAAATATATGCAAGTTCTAAGAATGTACTAAAAGAATATAATAAAACAGAACAAGAGATAAAAAAAGCATTAGGTGATGAAAATTATTCTAGTAATTTATTTAGATTCCCAGGTGGATCAATCGGCGGAGAGTATGATAAAATAAAGGAAAAAGCAAAAATAGATTTAGAAAGAAATCAAATAGCTTACTTAGACTGGAATGCACTAACAAATGATGCTGCAGGAGCATATACAAAAGAAAAGATTATTAAAAACTTAAAGAAAACAGTAGAAAATAAAAACAATGTAGTAGTACTGATGCATGATGCACCAGATAAAATATTAACTTATGAAACTTTAGAAGATATTATAAAATATTTGCAAGAAAAAGGTTACAGTTTTAAAAATATGTATGATTTAATGTGAATGGAGGAATAATATGTACGATGTAATTGTTATTGGAGCAGGTCCTGCTGGAATATCTGCAAGTCTGTATCTGAAAAGAGCTAATATCAACGTACTTATTATTTCTAAAGGATATGGAGCGTTAGAAAAAGCACATAAAATAGAAAATTATTATGGATTAGAAAAAAACATAAGTGGAAAAGATTTATTTAATATAGGAGTAAACCAAGCTAAAAATATCGGAATAGAAATAATTGAAGATGAAGTTACGGGAATATCACTAGAAGATAATTACGTATTTACTATAACAACAATAAACAGACAGTATACGGCGAAAAAAGTAATTCTTGCTACAGGAACAAATAGAAAGGTTCCACATATTAAGGGCATAAAAGAATATGAAGGAAAGGGTATTAGTTATTGTGCAATATGTGATGCGTTTTTTTATAAAGGAAAAGATGTTGGGGTATTAGGAAGCGGGAATTATGCACTACATGAAGCAAGTCAATTAAAACCATTAGTTAATTCTGTTACTATTTTTACAAATGGCGAAGAAATAGTGGAAAATAGAGATGGAGAAGAATTTGAAGTTGAAAATAAACCAATTAAAGAATTTAGAGGAAACAAGGTAATAGAAGAAATTCAATTTGAAGATAGTGATATAAGAAAAATAAATGGAATGTTTATAGCAATAGGAACAGCCTCAAGTAATGATCTTGCAAGAAAGATAGGAGCTGTAATACAAAATAATAATATTAAGGTAAATGAAAACATGCAAACAACAGTAAATAATTTATATGCGTGTGGAGATTGTACGGGAGGACTTTTACAAGTTAGCAAAGCTGTATATGAAGGTGCAAAAGCAGCTGTTCATATAATATCAAATAAAAATAATTAAATAATAAAAAATGGAGGGATAAAGTATGTCAGTTATAACATTAACAACAGAAAATTTTGAACAAGAGGCATTGAATTCAAGAGTTCCAGTTTTAATTGATTTCTGGGCATCTTGGTGTGGACCATGTAAAATGATGGGACCAATAGTAGATCAAATTGCAGAAGAAATGGGAACAAATGCAAAGATTTGTAAAATTAATATAGACGAACAAAGAGATTTTGCAACAAAATATGATGTTATGAGTATACCAACTTTTATACTAATAAAGGATGGAAAAGAAGTAAAAAGATTAGTTGGAGCAATGCCAAAAGAGGAATTATCTAGATTATTTGAATAAAATATAAAATACAATAAAAAGGGAACACTGCATAAAAAATTTGCAGTGTTCCCTTTTTCAAAAATGTCTTTTTCCGATCTGCACTAAGTACACACTATGCACTGTTGTGACCTCATAAAGATTGTCACCTATTTTATGCACATCCATTACGGTACTGGTTTTTATCTCTCGTGTTTTCCACATTCCACCTACAAATTCAAGGATGGAGCACATATATCTATGGCCGATTGTGGGTACGAGATTTGATATTGCTATGTGAGTAATGTCTTTTTTTACATCCTCAAACCAACTAGAGTTAAAATGGCCATTTATACCTTTTAAGGTATAATCTGTTTGCCAAATTCTATCATCTTCATTGAGTACCTCATATTCCTGTCCTGCTATCAATAATGCTGGACTAGAACAGGGGTAATGAGTTGATACAGCTCCTGTGTAACGTACAATCTTTTTTGACATAAATTTTTCTACCTCCAAAATTTTTTGATGAAAAAGTCTACCTCTAATGAAAACGCGAGGTTAAGGTTATTTAGATAAAAAATACCTAGCATTTATTATACTATATTTAATTTATAATTGCAACTATAGTGAAAATATTAAGTGAATAATAAAGAGAGTAAACTAAATATATTAATGAGTTAGTTGCATTAAAATGAATAAAAATTTTTATAATACTTGACATGAAAATAATAAGTGTGCTATAATAATCAATGTTGAAATAAATATGCGGATGTGGCGGAACTGGCAGACGCGCTGGTCTTAGGAACCAGTACCAACGGTGTGGAGGTTCGAGTCCTCTCATCCGCACCAATGAAGTATCTGTTCGAACTTTTATAGAACAGATAGATACAAATATCATTCTGAAAAGGATGGTATTTTTTTTTTAATATATGATATAATCTTGGTAAATTAAAAAAGAAAGGAAACGATTATGAAAAATATAATACTAGATACAGATTTATATAATGAAATAGATGACCAAATTGCTTTAGCATATGTATTAAAATCAAAAGATGCATTAAATTTAGAAGCAGTTACAATTGCACCATTTACCAAAGGTGAATATAATACCAAAACATCTATTGATAAAAGTTATGAAGTGGCTAAGAAAATATTTAAAATGTGCAATGAACAAAATAATGAGATAATATTTAAAGGAGCTACAGAATATTTTACAAATGATTCAAACCAAACAAATGAGGCGGTTAATAAGATAATACAAATAGCTAAAAAAAATGATAAAACATATATTTTAAGTATAGGATGTATAACTAATATTGCATTAGCAATAAAAAAGGAACCATCAATAATAAACAAAATAGAAGTAATTTGGCTAGGGACTAACTTTTTATTTATGAAAAATAATGATTTTAATTTTAGACAAGATGTTGAAGCAGTTAGATATGTATTGGATAGTAAAGTAAATATAACTATAATTCCTACTTATCCAGTAAGCTATGGACTAATGATTTCAAAGTATGAATTAGAAAGTAGAATAAAAAATGCTAACGAATTGTGTAATTATTTTTGTGAGATATTTACAGATGATTATGGTACTAAACAAGTAAGAAGAGTTATATGGGATATTAGTACTGTAGCATATATGATTAATAGAGAATGGTTTGAAACAATGGAAATAAGTTGTCCAAGAATAAAAGAGGATACATCATTTAAGTTAACAAAATTTAGACATAAAATAAAATTTGTTCAAAGGCTTAATAGTAATGAAATATATGATGACTTGTTTTCAAAAATTACGAAGTGAGGTATATATGAAAGTAAAATATTATGGTGATAAAATTGAAAAAAGTAATAAAGCAATATCATTATGTGGACCAACTCCAAGAAATAATAAAGTAACGAGTTGGAGAAAAGAAGCTTTAGATATATTACAAAATATTGGTTATGATGGGATTGTGTATGTTCCAGAGCTAAAAGATGAAATGCCAGTATTTAAAACAAAAGATGAACAAGTATCTTGGGAAAGAGATTGTTATATTAATTCAAATGTAATATTATTTTGGGTACCAAGAAAATTTCCATCAATGCTAGGATTAACTACAAATGTAGAATTTGGTTATTGGCTAAAAAGTAAAAAATGTATATATGGTAGACCAGATGGTGCCTATCGAACGTACTATTTGGATTGGTTATATAATTTAGAATATAATAGAAATCCAATAAATTCATTAGAGGAATTGTTAAAACAAGCAGTAAAAATGAGTAAAGGAGATCAACTATGAAAAATATAATGATACTTGGGATATGCAGAACTGGGAAGACTACCTTTTCAAAAATGATACAAAGAGAATTTAATAATTATCAAATTATAGAAGTTGACACAATCATTTCTGCATTACAAAGAACTGTACCTAATGTTCCAATTGGATTTATTCATGATAATTTAAAAGAAAATAGATTGCCTGAATTTTTAAATTTACTTATACAAAAGAATATTAATAAAAATGGAAAAGAATTAGGTTTTATTATAAATGGAGATTCTATCTTACCCGAAGAGTTATCTAAATATTTTGATTTAAAAGATATGATTGTTTATTATTTTGTAACTGAAAAGTTATCCCCTAAACAAATTCTAGAAAACTGTAGGAAATTTGATGCAAAAGAAGAATGGACTACTAGAAGGTCAGATGATGAATTATTAAATCATTTTAAATTTTATAAAGATATAGAAAAAAAGATTATAAGTGATTGTAAGATATATAATATAAAATGCATTGATACATCTGAAAACAGACAAATAGTATTTAATCAATTATTAGATGAAATAAAAGATGAATTGAATATAAAAAAATGTGAAATAGTATAAATTTGTTATAATTTTATTACAATTCACAAAAATTGTAATATATTTTAATAAGTTGATTGATATCTGTATCAATTGTGAGGAGAGCCAAAAAAGTTGTAGATAACTATTTCGATGGCACCAATAAAAATAAACTTATGGACTTAATTGTTCATAAGTTTTTATTTTATATAAATCATACCTATTGAATACAAAATCACATATTCAATGACTTTTACAATGCTAGAATACAAAGTTGATGAAATATTTAATAAGCCTTTTTATATATGATTTAATTTATTATTTTTATTTAATATAAAAAGTATAATTCTATAAGCCAGACTTCTACAATAAAAATCTACGAAATTTACTATTCCGAATATGAATAAGGAGATTTTACTATTTATAAATAATAAACATATTAAAAATCTTATTATTACACCTATTGTAGAACCAATTAGTAGAATAAATGATTTTCCCTGTGAAATACATAATGTTTTGTATGTTTCATATTGATAAAGTCCAAATACAGCGGTTGAATAAAATATAATATAAGGAAAACATTTATATAAAGGTAAACTTCCATGGGATATAAATAAATATACGAATGAAAAAATAAAATTCAATAAAATAATTAATGGAAAACATTTATTCTTCATATCCATACATTTGTTATATTGTTCCTCATAATTTTTACCATCGGGGACTTTAATCATTAATGTAGCTTGATATGCATTTGTAATAATTTCTAATGACAAACATACTGAATAACAGATAGTATGTATTGAATAATTTTCAGTTCCCATATTACTTGCTAAAACACCATACAATAATAAAAAAATTCTAGATAATACTCTTTCAGCCGAGTACGCAAATCCATATTTAATTACATTTTTTAATGATATTTTATCTGGGTACTCAAATTTTAATTTTAAATTGTATAACATGTATATTATGGATATAATCCAAGAAACAATTGTTGCAATAAATAGCAATGTCAAATTTTTAGTAAATAAATAAGCAATGAGATCCAATCCAACCAAAGAAATATAATAAACTATTAGACTTTTTCTATATAGTTTTAATTCACCTTTTAACCTTATCATTTCAAAAATTGCATTTGCTAATCTTCCTATAACTACATATGCAATGTAAAAACTTAATAGTAAAGATAACATATCTTTTTGAACACTTGTTAAGTCAAATATATTTATTATAATACCTTTACAGCAAAAAACAATTATTCCCATTAATAAACCAAATAAAATATTAAACCATAAATATTTCCATTCGTTTTTTCTAGTTGTCCTATATGTATAAGTACCAATTTCACCAAAAGATTTAAAAACAGAATCAATCAACAAGAAACTACCTGTTACTACTATTGCATTAATACTAATTAAATTGTTAAAGGCAGAATCAACGTTATCAGCGATACTCATAAATATAAAACTTATTAAAATATATATAAATTCCTTCATTACTTACCTCCGTTTGCTGCATAATAAAATTTTACTATATTTAGACATTTTTTTCTATATTCTAATTGAAATTTAATAAAAATTCATAAAAAGATGCAAATGAAACTCATTATAATGTTGGAAAAAATATTAGAGAAGTAATTGCAAAAAACGGTGTAACTATACCAGAAGATTTACTAACACCTAAGAAGAGTTTACAACAATTAGAATTGGAAAATAATACCTGTTGAATAGAGTTTTTTTAGTATTGTATAATTGATTTAAGAGGTGAGCCAATTTATGAGAATGATAAAAAAACATGAGAAAGAGTTATTATATAATGAACTAAGAAAAAGTTACAATTTTTTTATTAAAGAAGCAAATACCAATAAAAAAGGCAAAGGATATGGATTAATAAAAGATAAGACAATTTTAGCTGATGATATAGCAAGTATAGCATCAGTAGGATATGGTCTGGCAGCATTGATTATTGGAGTAGAACATAATTGGATAAATTATAAAAAGGCTTATGATAGAGCAAATAGAACACTAGATACATTTATAAATAATGTAGATGGTGAAAATGGATTTTATTATCATTTTGTGAATATGAAGACAGGAAAGAGAGAATGGAATTGTGAAGTATCAATAATAGATACAGCAATTCTCATATGCGGTGCAATAACTGCAGGGGAATATTTTGGAAAAGAAGTAAAAAATAAAGCAGACATTCTATATAAAAAAGTAAATTGGGAGTGGTATAGAAACAATACAAACAATTTATTTTATATGGGATACAAACCTGAAAAAGGATTTTGGGGACAATGGGATGGATATGCGGAACAATTAGTGATGTATGTATTAGGAGTTGGTTCACCAACATATCCAGTAGATAAAAGCATGTATTATGAATTTAATAGAAAAAAGAAAGATTACAAAGATATAAAAGATATAATATATACATATTGTGGATCATTATTTACATATCAATATTCACATGCATGGATTGATTTTAGAAATTTAATAGATATTAATGGAGTTAATTGGTTTAAAAATTCAATAAAAGCAACAAGAGCAAATAGAGAATATTGCATAGATAACAAGAATAAATTTAAGACTTATGGAGAAAACTCTTGGGGACTAACTTCTTGTCTTTCTCCAAAAGGATATATAGGATCAGGATCTGAACCCTGTGATGCTAATTTGGAAATAGAAAACGATGGTACAATATCTCCATGTGGGGCAATTGGTTCAATAGTATTTACAACAAGAGAAAGTATAAAGGCTATGGAATATTATAGTACATTTAGAAAATTATGGGAAAAATATGGATTTAAAGATGGCTTTAATTTAGAAGAGGAAAAAGAGTGGTTTGCTAGGGAATACATAGGAGTTGATAAAGGAATAGGCTTGTTAATGATAGAAAATTATTTAAATGAAACTATATGGAAATGTTTTATGAAAAATGAGTATGTCATTAAAGGATTAAAAATGTTAGGATTTACAAAGATTAAATCAGATGATTTGAAATTAATTAACGCTTTATGTTTAAAATAGGAATATATGTTTGTAAATTTATAATAGATAAATATGTATAAATTGACCATATTATGTAAATATGCTATAATATAAGAGTAAAGCTATTTTTTACAAAGATCTCCATGTTAGCGTATGCTTCATGATGGTCAACAACAAAATAATTTTAAGGAGGAAAAAAAATGGCTAACAAAAACATCATCACAATGAAATCAATTGAGGAGGGATCAATCCGGATTTATTCTGGAATGATTGCTGTTTGGCCACAGCTTTCTAATTATGAGGATGTCATTACTGTTGATGGACTTTCACCGAAGTTCAATGGCTGTTATGCAGTGAATAACTCAACGATGATAGTAGTTGCTTCAGGCAGTGAAATTCTTGTCACTCCCTATACGAGAGAAAAGGAAGAGTTTCTTAAGGGAGAACGGTTCTATAAAAAGGATTTCTATGTTCCGTTCTCTAATGGGGAATATCCCAAGAAAGATAAAGAAAAATGGAAAAGTTTATGCAGGGAAGCCGAAGAGTCTCGTGCAGAAGAGTTCACCAGAGATAGTATCTCCTACTGTGAAAAAAACCACATAGGAAAGCTCAGTGAAGACACTCTTAATAAGTGCTTCGAAATGCCTAGTACAGGAGTACAGGTAAGAAACGTTTATTATGAGGATAGGTATTATCCGGTAATCAATTCGAAGTATCTTGACCGCATTGATTTGCTGGGTTGTTTCAGCTACAATAATGGTAAAGTCATCTTTGTATACAGAGATGGTAAAACATATGTAGCAAAAGGCTACAAACTCATTGAAAAGTTAGAGGAAGCTGGTTATGCAAAATCCAGAATGTTCGTACCGTTTTCAAATGGGGAAGAAATTTTAGACCCATTTTTAAAAAGAAAATGGGAGAGTATTCCGAAAATAAGTTGAATTTGAGTTAGGCAATTAATTCAAAGGTATGCAGTGCAAATCTTTGAGCAAAGGGGTCAGTTTAAGCTGACTCCTTTGTTTTGTATATAAATTAAAGTCTTATAGACAAAATAAAGAAATAATAATATAATTGATTAAAATGGAGCATTTATAACTTTAGCAGATATAAAGTGTTTAAAAATTTATAGAGAGGGGATTAGTAGTTTACATACTACATAAAGATAGATGATGGTAGAGAAAAATAAAGAATATGTTGTAGAAATTATAGATAATGGATGTGATGGTGAAGGAATTGCTAAAATAGACAATTTTACAATATTTATTAATGATGCTATAAAGGGAGAAAAATGTAAAATTCTAATATTAAAAGTAAACAAAAATTTTGCTTATGGAAAAATAATAGAAATTATAACAAAGTCAAAGTATAGAGTTGAAGATGATTGTACTACATATAAAAGGTGCGGAGGATGTGATCTTAGACATATTGATTATAATTATACTTTAACAATGAAGGATAATGTTGTGCAAAATCTTATTAACAAAACATTAAGTAATATAATCAAAGTTGATCATACAATTGGAATGGAAAAACCATATTACTATAGAAATAAATTACAATATCCTGTTGGCAAAGGAAAAGATAATAAAGCCGTAATGGGAGTGTTTGCAAAAAGAACACATGAGATAATACCTGTGCAAAATTGTCTTATTCAAAACAAAAAAGCTCAAGAAGTAGCAAATGAGATATTAAATATTATCAATAAATATAATATTTCTGTATATGATGAAAAAAATCAAATGGGAATTGTAAGACATGTTATAGTAAAAATAGGAATTCATACAAATGAAATAATGTGTATTATAGTAGTAAATGAAGAAGATATGAAGTATGAAAAAGAATTTGTACAAGATATTACAAGGAAATATCCAGAAGTAAAAACAATTGTAAAAAATATAAATAAAAGAAATACTAATGTAATTCTTGGAGATAAGAATGTAGTATTATATGGAGATGGATATATTTATGATACTTTGTCTGAATATAAATTTAAAATATCTCCTATGGTGTTTTATCAAACAAATCCAATACAAACAGAAGTGTTATATAAAAAGGCAATTGAATTTGCAAATTTAAATAAAAATGATATTCTTTGCGATTTATATTGTGGAATAGGTACAATAGGAATATTTGCATCAAAGTATGTAAAAAAAGTATATGGAATTGAAATTGTTAAGGAAGCTGCTGAGTCTGCAAATGAAAATGCTAAGATTAACAAAGTGGATAACATTGAATTTATGGCAGGTGACGTAGAAAAAGTATTTGAAAAGATGTTGGTAGAAAAAAATGTAACTCCAACAGCTATAATTGTTGATCCTCCTAGAAGAGGATTAGATAAGAATACTATTAATACAATATTAAATTTAGAAGTTGAAAAAGTAGTATATGTAAGTTGTAATCCTTCTACCATGGTAAGAGATCTTAAGATGCTAGAAGAAAAATATGTTGTAAATAAAATTCAACCGGTTGACATGTTCCCTTGGACAAGCCATGTGGAGTGTGTGGCGGTGCTTAAACTTAAATAAAGCCTTATATTAAGACGGAAATTAACTGTTCAGTGCCTATTAAAAAAAGCATATTTTTGATAAAAAAACACTAATTTTTATCAAAAAAACAGAAAAAATTTAAGAAGGTTGTTTGAGGAGAATATGTTTCCTCATACCATATTAGGTGGTATGGATTGTATAATTGAAAAAGAAAGGATATGAATTATGTTAGCAAATAGATTAAATTACGGAGATACAATCGGTGTTGTAGGGGTATCTAATAGCTTAGCATTAAATAATAGATTTGATGATTTTAAAAAAGCAGAAAAATTTTTAATTACTAAAGGTTTTAAGATAAAATTTGGAAAATATATAAAAGAAGATTATTATGGCTCATGTGGTACAAGAGAACAAAAAGCAGAAGATTTTATGAATATGTTTAAAGATGATGATGTTAAAGCAATAATATGTTTAGAAGGTGGTGAAACTTGCAATACATTTATTGATTTATTAGATTATGAAGAAATAAAAAAGCATCCTAAGATACTGCTAGGTTATAGTGATATAACAGTATTACTTCAAGCTATCTATAAAAAGACAGGATTAATAACTTTTAGTGGGCCGGATTTTCTTTCATTTGGTTTAGACTATGCAGAAGAACAATATAAAGTATTTATAGATGCTTTTATTAACCAAAAATTAGATAGGTTTAATAATGGTACAAAACAATTAATTAAAAATGGTACTGTTGAAGGTAAAATAATTGGTACAAATTTGGCTTGTATGATGTATTTGCTTGGCACAGAATTTTTACCAAATATGGAAAGTAATATATTATTTATAGAAAGTTATAGAACATCTATAAATGAATGCCAAAGAAGATTTGCCCATTTAAAACAATATGGTATATTTGATAAAATAAAAGGAATAGTGATTGGTTATAATTATGATTTACAGAAAGATGAAAGTAAATATCCTCAAATGGAAGATATAATACTTGAATATACTAAAGAATATAATTTTCCAATAATAAAATGTAATGATTTTGGACATAAGATAGTAAATAGTGTTATTCCTATTGGTGCTGATATTAAAATAGATAATGATAAAGTTGAAATAATAGGGAAAATTTTAAATTGAGAAAATTGATATATACATAATAAACATTCAACAATTAAAAGTGTTTATTATGTAGTAGTCAGTTATACCCAAACAGATAAAAAGCAACTATTTATTATTAATGAACATATCACGTTGAGTGCGTATGCGTTCTAAAACTTAAATAAAGCCTTATATTCAGGTGAAAATCAACTGTTCAGAGCCTATTAAAAAAAGCATATTTTTGATAAAAAAACACTAATTTTTATCAAAAAAACAGAAAAAATTTAAGAAGGTTGTTTGAGGAGAATATGTTTCCTCATACCATATTAGGTGGTATGGATTGTATAATTGAATTTAGTAGTGAGGTAGGAAATTATAATGATAGATAAAGATATAATAGATAAAGCCTTAAATTTTTATAATATAGATTTGCAATATAGGGATAAATGTTATAATTGCATAGAAGAAATAAATAAAAAAGAAAAGTTAAGTTTAGAATTTTCAAATCTATTTAAGAAATTATATATTGAAGAATTTACAAAAATAAAAGATTTATGGCAATGCAAGGGTATTGATGAATTGTTTGGCGATAATGTTAATCCTTTTATAACTAATATAATGGTTCTATTAGGTTATAATTATCATATAGAAAATATGCAACAATATAATTTTGATGCTATTCAAATTAAAATTCATAAAAAAAGAGTTAAGGAATGTTTTGAAAGTGACTTAAAATTAAGAAAAAAAGATGGAATTAGGATATCACAAATGTTATGGGCTATTTATTTTATTAGGGCAAGAATAGTCGAGATAGGTAGTTTACAATTTGAATACGAGTCTGATTCAGTAGTAAAAATTCATATTCCTAAAAATACGGATTTAAATGTATTAAGTGTTAAAGAATCTATAAAAAAAGCAAACATTAAAATAAAACAAATTTATTCAATTAATAATTTTAAATATATATGTAATTCATGGTTACTAAGTAAACAAATATATATAATTATAGATAAAAACTCTAATATAGCAAAATTTTATAATTTGTTTGATGTTTATGAAGGAGAAGAATGTACTAAAGATATATTAAATTTTGTATATGGGATAGATCAATGTGAAGAGTATTCTTTATTACCTGAAAATACTAGTTTACAAAGTAATATTAAAAAGCAATTATTAAATGGTAAAAAATTTTATTTAGGACTAGGTGTATTAAAATAAAACTGATATATATATAATAAACATTCAACCATTAAGAGGGTTTATTATGTAGTAGTCAGTTATACCCAAACATATAAAAAGCAACTATTCATAATTAACGAACACGGCATGTGGAAGTCTGTGCGTTGCTAGAGTCGAAGAACAGCCTGTAGTTGCCGAATTTACTAGCTGTCAAGATACAGTAATGTTTCATAAGAGAGGGCGATTTGGACTAGAAAAAGTACAGAATAATAAAATTCGTGTTAAGGTGGTTTTAGATATGGAGTACGGAAACATATAAAATGATTTTTGAAAATTGATGTAAAATGTTGATAGGAGCTAGATACAAAGATTATATATCTACGCTGGGTACACCATATTATATGGTTGTATGTTGATGAACATATGAAAGTTATAAAAAAATATAATGTAAAGGTTAAAGAGAATCCTAGTGAAGTGCCTAAAATTTAGGTGCTTTATTTTTTGTTTTTTATACAAATTATACTTTAGCCCAATGAAAACGATGATTTGGGAGGGTTGCAAATAAGATAAAGTATGGTATAATTCAATTGAAAGATTACAAAATGAGTACGAAAGTAATCATATAATAGGGCTAATCGAAAGGAGTTAATAATGCCAAGTTTAGAGTTATATAGAATTTTTAAAATAGTTGCTGATGAGGGAAACTTAACAAAAGCAAGTGAAATACTATTCATATCACAACCAGCAGTAACGAAACATATTCATAATTTAGAAAATGAATTAAATCTAAAATTATTTGAAAGAACACAACACGGAATGGTACTTACTAAAGATGGTGAGAATTTGTACAATCAAATAAAAGACTCTGTAAATGTTCTTTCATCAGTAAAAGATAATGTAGAGCAAATAGCCAATATAAATCTTGGAATTCATATCAACTTTTCAAGCGATTTTTATAGACCAATATTAACTGAACTAAAAGAAAAAAATCCTAATATTGATTTGACTATTGGCAAAGGTAATACTGAAAATATGTTTTCAATGCTTGAAAAAAATGAAATTGATGCATATTTATCAAAAAAACAGCCAGATGGTATTCATAGTAAATTAATACAATTTATTAGTTTGGGGACTCTACATGAAAACTTTTTTGTAAATAGTAATTCAGAGTATTTAAATAAAAGCATTTCTATAGACGATACAGTAACTATATATACCTTAAGAAAGATATCAAGCACAAGTAAAAATATTGAAGCTGCTATAAAGGAAAGTGGTTTTAATAATATAGTTATTAAAAATAACACATTAAGTACTATTTTAGAAGAATTACAAGGTAACGATATAATTGCATATATAACAGAGGAGTATATTCAAAAAGAATTAAGTGAAGGCAAATTAAAAAAGATTGATTTAGGAATTAAGCTATCAAATGAAATTGAATATGGAATATATTATAATGCAAATAATAAACTAAAAAATGTAAAAAAGATATTTGAAAATATAAAATTAAACACTATAACTTAAAGTTATATCTCGTACATTATTATGTATTTTACATAACACCTGTATGTTGCTATAATTAAAGTAATAAAGGGGGATTTTTATATGGAACCGATTAGAATATTATGCTATGGAGATTCAAATACTTGGGGATATATTTCAGGTAGTAACCATTTAAGATATGGAAACAATGAAAGATGGACAAGATTATTAGCACAAAAATTGGGAGATAGTTTTGAAATAATAGAAGAAGGACTAAATAGTAGAACTCTGATTTCAAATGACACAAGACCTGGAAAAGAAGGAAAAAATGGATATGAATATTTGATTCCTTGCTTAGATACACACGATCCAATAGATTTAGTTGTTGTAATGTTAGGTACAAATGAATTGAAAAAAGCATATAACAAAACAATAGAAGAAATAGGGGAGATATTTAATAAATATATTGTAAAAACAATTATAAATAGAAAATCTCAATTTTCAGACAAATATCCTAAATTGTTAATAGTTGCCCCACCTTTAGCAGATGATGATGGTAGAGGTAAGTACGAAGGTGCTTATGAGAAATCATTAAAATTCAATGAAATATATGGAAAAATTGCCGAAGATAATAAATGCTACTTTGTTGATAATACTGGTTTGGAAACTGGTATTGATAAAGTTCATTTGACTAAAGAGAGCCATGCTTTATTAGCTGAAAAATTGAGAGCAGAGATAAGTAAAATATATCAATAATAATTAGAGTGGATTTTTAGAAATCCACTCTTTTTGGAAAATTGCCTATAACTTTAAGTTATAACTGGCGCACTTTTAAGTATTATACATAATACAGAAATGATGCTATACTATAACTAAGCAAAGAGTATAACATGCTATACTTTGAAGAAATATTAAATCTTCTGGAGGTAGCATGTAACCTCCAGAAATAATTATACGAGGAGGATTACTTATGAAAGAAATCGTACATTATGCATTTATTACTGATCGGAAAGTAACCATCATTATGCAGAGTGGAGATGTATTCGAAAAGAAGCAAATTGCCGATTATGATGAATCTGGACTTTTGACAAATGACCGAATTTATATACTTTGGGATGGCATTTGCAAGGTAACTATTATTAATTGACTGAACCAAAAAGAATTCACTATCTGATAGTGGATTCTTTTTGGTTGAAGATTTTATATAGTGGCACTTGTTTAAAAATGGGAAGTTATTTTAGAATTATTACTAGGGGAAAAATATTTGGCAGTAAATCCTATATAATTATTTTATTTAACAAAAAAATTGTCGGAAATCTTTGCAAATATTGTCTAAGTTATGGAGATTTCCGACATTTATATAAAAAATAGGTAAGGTCATGTAATTTTGAAAAATTTGATTGAAGGACTTGATATTTGTATAACAACATGACAGAATACGAATGTTCGTAGAAATGCTTTGGATAAAGTTTTTAAAGGAGGAATAATGGAATATTTAGAATCTCAATTAAGACAAAAGTTTGCTTCCGTTGTTTGGACACATAAAATTCAAGAGAAGCAAGCTGACTACTACAAAAGATTATATAATATAAATGAATGATTACAAAGCATTTATCCAAGCAAAATTAATTATAATTGGGGATGGGATGATACAAAGTTGGACAAGCTATTAGCAGAAGCAAACAGACAAATTGGAGAACTAAATGCTTATTCACTTTTAATTCCAAATGTGGATTTATATATTAAAATGCATGTAAAAATTGAAGCTAATAAATCTAGTAGAATTGAAGGAACTAGAACAACAGTTGAAGAAGATTTATTAGATGTAGCAGATGTAAATCCAGAGAAAAGAGATGATTGGGAAGAAGTACAAAATTATGTTAAAGCAACCAATTATGGAGTTCAAAGAATTAGTGAAGGTTTTTCAGTATGTACTAGATTAATAAGAGAAATTCATAAAATGCTAATGACAGGTGTTCATGGAGAGCATAAAACACCTGGAGAATTTAGAATATCTAAAAACTGGATTGGTGGTAGTATGCCAAGTACAGCTGTATATGTTCCACCACCATACACAGAAGTTGCTGATTGTTTAAGTGATTTTGAAAAATTTATAAATAACGAAGAAATTGATACACCAGATTTAATAAGAATTGCAATTTTGCATTATCAATTTGAATCAATACATCCATTTTTAGACGGTAATGGTAGAATTGGTAGATTGCTTGTACCACTTTATATCCAAAGTAAAGGAATGCTTCAAAAATCATGTTTATATATTTCGGATTATATTGAAAGAAATAAAGATACATATTATGATATGTTAACAAGAGTTAGAAAAAATAATGATATGATAGGTTGGATTAAATTTTTCTTAGAAGCGGTTATTGAAACATCAAAAACTGCAAAGGAAAAATTTAGAAAAGTTGTAGAGTTAACAATGGAGATGGACAAAGTTATATTAGATTTACCAGTAAAATCTGAAAATGCAAAAAAAGTAATTAATGTTTTGTATAATGAACCAATAATCAATAGAAAAAAATAATAGAAATAACTAATATGAAGTCATCAACATTAAAAGATACGGTAAATGTTTTATTAGAAAATAATATAATAATAGAAACAACAGGTTATAGTAGAAATCAAGTATTTGCTTTTCAAAAATACATTGATTTGTTTTTGAAATAAAATCCTTAGGACGAAAAAATCAAAAAAATCGTCCTATAAAAATCTATAGGGCGAAAAATCGAGAAATTTGACCTATAAAATTTTAAGTTGAAAATCAAATTATAAAAAATGCTAAAGGCAGGATAGTGATACAGAGTGTATCACGACAACACATAGAAAGACAAGCTTTCTAGTACTCTTAAAAATTGTTAAAGTGCAGAGAAAATGCAGAATGTTAAATATGGAATAAAACACTTGATATAAGTGGGTTACAACATAAAAAGTACAAAAAATAGAAAATAAAAATATACTATAAGTATCAAGAAATATAATAAGTGTATTAGTAAAAAAATAATAATTTGGTAATTCATACATTTACAAAATTTCAAAATTCTTTCAAAAATTGTTCGTTGACTATATAAAAATAAGGTAGTATTATTTTAATATGAAAAATTGAAAGCAAGGAAAAATCGAGTTAGAGAAATCTAGCTCTTTTTCTTTGCTTTTTTATTTTTCAAAAATTTATTATATGGAGGTAAAATATTATGATTATTGATGAAACAAATGAAGTTCTTATGAATTACTACAAAAAGCAGGAGATAATAAAAGCAAAGAAAAGGATTGAAGAAGAAAATATGCCTATTATTCAGGTTCTTCAACTGACAAATAAAAAAATTTCTATGAAAAAGTGCAATTAATTTAATTCTGCTTCTTGGACTGTAATGTCCATGAAATCGTCGATTGATGGGGTTGTAAATATAAAAAGTTATGATATAATACAAATAAATTATGAAAAGAGTGATAAAAGTGACACAAAGGCAGATTGACGATGTTATTGAAACAACATTAATTAAGAAGTAGTAGAAAAATGTAATGGTAAAATATTTTTATATAAAGATAATGAAAAAATAGTTGGCTTAATAATAGGAATTATAAATAATGATGCCACAATTAGATATGATTTTAAAGCACCAAAACGAGGAAGAATTACTGAACTAGTTGTAGATAAAGAATATAGAGGAAAAGGTATAGGAAAAGGATTACTTCTTAAAATGAAAGAACATCTAAAATCTAATGGATGTGAGAAGATAATGATTGCTGTATTTGGTTACAATGAAAGTGCAATAAAGTTCTATAAAGAAAATGGATTTCATATTAGAATGTTGGATATGATTGAGGATTAAGTGTTAATGGGAAGGACTGATTTTAATGGAAAAAGGATATGAAAGATTTTTAGGTTTTGCAGACTTATATGATGAAGGAAGACCAAGACTACCACAAAAAGCAATTGAAATTATAAAGAAATACATAAATGGCAATATAGATTTAATTGTTGATATAGGTTGTGGCACTGGAAATTCTACTGAAGTGTGTACTAATTTTGCTGAAAAAGTAATTGGAATTGAGCCTTCAAAAGATATGTTAAATAAAGCAAAAGAAAAAGAAAAAGAAAATAATAAGTTGAAATTTCAAGAAGGTTTAGGTAACAAGACAGGATTAGATAGTAATATTGCAGATATAGTAATATGTTCACAGGCTTTTCATTGGATGGAGCCTACTTCAACGATTTCTGAAATAAGTAGAGTATTGAAAAAAGGTGGAGTGTTTGCTGTAATAGATGCAGATTGGTTACCTGTAATTGATTTAAGATTAGAAAAATTAAATAAAAATTTGCGTAAATTGACAATGAATCTTGAAAAAGAAGAAGATACAATTATATACCCACAAAGTCAACACTTAAATAATCTTATTAATAGCAATGAATTTGAATTTTGCAGAGAGATATGTTTTGATGTTGAATTTGAGTATGATAAGGAAAGATTTAAAAAATTTATATTAAGTAAAAGTAATATACAAAAAGCAATTAGGAATAATTATACACCTGTTATGGAAATATTGGAAAATTTAGATAATACTTTAGATGAAATATTTGAAGGAAAAAGTTTAAATGCTTTGTTTTCTTACAAAATGAAAATAGGAATAAAATAGTCAAATAATAAGGGAAAAATGCGATTTGAAACTAGTAGATTTTTTCAAAAGAATATTTGGTAAAAAAGATAATAAACAATTATTAAATGCTTCTGAAACACGATATCGAGAATTGGTAGAATCTATTGATGATTTAGAAATATGTAAGATATTTGTAGAAAGAACAACTAGAAATACAAAAGAGAAAAATATATAATTCAGATACTTTATTCACAAACAAAAATAAAACTGCAAATAAAGATACTGCATTAGTAGAATATACAAAAGAAAAATGGTATAAGAAGTTTATAAATAAAATAATTAATATATTCAAAAGAAATAAATAGGAGTAAAATGAAACAAAAAGATAATGTGATATTAGATACTGATATAGGTAACTCTTGGGACGATCAATTTGCTTTAGTATATTTATTAAAAAATGAAAATTTATTTAATATAGAGGCTATAACAATAGAGCCATTTAAACATACTGAAAATGAATCTATAATAGATAACCAAGAAATAAGTTATAATGAAATAACAAATATATCAAAACTTTTAAGTAAAGATGTAGAAAATAAAATATATAGATTTAGTAATAATGAGGCTGTAGAAAAGATTATAGAAATAGCAAATAAAAATGATAAGACATATATATTAGCAATAGGTGCGTTATCTAATATTAGTCTTGCAATTAATAAAAATCCTAATATCATAAATAAAATTGAAATAATATGGCTTGGTGGTAATTCGCTTGAATATGGAAATAATAAAGAATTTAATTTTATGCAAGATACGGATGCAACCTTTAATGTGATTAATTCAAATATAAATATGACAATAATTCCTGCTAGAAATGTTGCTGTTGATTTAATAATAAAAAAAGAAGAATTAGAGAAAAGGCTTGATATGAATAAAGAAATATCACAATACTTGTGCAAAAGATTTGTAAATGATAGTTATTATGGTGTTAAAAACGAAAGAGTAATATGGGATATTAGTGTAATTGCATATTTAATCAATAAAAATTGGTTTGAAACAAAAGAAATAAAAGGATTAAGTTTATCAGAAAATTTGCAATATTATACTAATTCTAGTACAGCAACAAAATTAATAGTAGAGAAGTTAGATAATAATAAAATATATGATGATTTATTTGAAGTTTTGGATAGTGTAAAGTAATCTATATAAAAATTTTAAGGAGGATAGAAATGGAAAACAGTAAAAAATTAATTGTTTATTATTCGTATACAAGACATACAAAGATAATTGCTGAAAATATTCAAAAAAAATTTGGGATGTGATATCTTAGAGATAAAGCCAGTAAAACCATATTCTACAAACTATCAAACAGTTGTAGATGAGGAATAAAATAATGAAAGTTTAAAAAAGACCCATGAAATAGAAAAACTATGTCCAAATTCAAAAGTTGAAAAAGGTATGAATATTGTCTTTACTGAAGATTACAATGAAGGTCAATTAGTAACGTCACCAGATGAAGTTAATACATGGATTAACAGTTTATAAACTTGGTAAAATTGACATAATGCTAATTAAGAGGTATAATATATCTATACCAAAACTGGTATTTTAAAAAACAAGACAGCTTGAATAGAAAAAATTAAATCTCTATTCAAAATGACATGACATCAAGGAGGAAAAAGTCATGAAAGATAATGATACCATAATAAGCTTAGCAGAGGTAATGCAGGTTATACAGGAATTTGAAGAGGAAGAAGAAAACTTTGTGGTAACGGATATTGCCATAAAGGGAAATCTCAGCAAGGAAGCGGTGGAATATTTGATCGATAAAGATTACATGTTCGACCATAATATGGGAATGACCTTCATTTCAAAGGCTGCATAAAAAAGTATCAAAATGGCGGAATGGGAAATGCTTTTAGCATTTCTCTTTTCTTATGCTAAAAAATTGTGTATAATATGAATCAAATGGAGAAAATAATAAAACTAAAAGGAGTGAGTATATGTTAGCATTAATTACAGGAGCATCCTCAGGGATAGGAAGGGATATGTCAAGAGAACTAGCAAATTTAGGGTATGATCTAGTGTTAGTTGCAAGAAATAAAGAAGGATTAAATAAAGTTAAATTAGAATTAAACCAAGAATACCCTAAAATAAAAATAGAGTATTATGCATTAGATTTATCAATAAAAGAAAATTGCTATAAATTATATCAAAATGTACCAAAAGTGGACATATTAATAAATAATGCTGGGTTTGGTTTATTTGGAAAATTTAGTCAAACAAATATAGAAACAGAGATTAATATGATAAATACTAACATTACAGCAGTTCATATTCTTACTAAACTATATTTGAAAGAAATGATAAAAATTGATAAGGGTTATATATTAAACGTGGCCTCAATTGCGGGTTTTATGCCAGGACCTTTAATGGCAACTTATTATGCATCAAAAAATTATGTAGTTTCGCTTACCAGAGCGATAAATAAAGAAATAAAAAAATCTAAATCAAATGTAAAATTAAGTTTACTTTGTCCAGGACCAGTAGATACTAATTTTAATAATGTTGCAGATGTAAAGTTTAATATACCAGGGTTAACTAGTCAGTATGTTGCTAAATATGCAATAAGAAAAATGAAAAAAGGAAAGTTAATTATTGTTCCTGGAACACTTGTAAAAATTGCGAGAATACTATCTGAGATCACGCCAACAGCTATAGTGGAAGAAATATCTTATCATATGCAAACAAAAAAAGAAAAACAGGGCAAATAGGGCAAAAAACTTGCAATAAAAGTCGATTAATGATAATATTATACAAATTATAGTATGTAATATTTTTTGTGCAAAAGGAAATGAAAATGAAAGTTTTTTTATTGAGTTGTATTCTTTATATAGTAAAATTAGGAATGAGTTTTATATATTTTTTTATAAAAATATTTCCGATACAAAAAAATAAAGTTACTTTATTAAGTAGACAGTCAAATGAAATAAATGTTGATTTTGATATGTTATTAGATGAACTAAAAAAACAAGAAAATATTAAAATAGTAGTTTTTTGTAAAAAAATCCCAAAAAAACTAGGTAAAAGGATAGGTTATTGTTTTTATATTATAAAATGTTTGTATCATATTGCAACTTCAAAAGTTTGTGTTGTGGATGGATATTCAATCCCAATTAGTAGTTTAAAACATAAAAAACAACTAGTTATTATTCAAATATGGCATGCTATGGGAGCAATTAAGCAGTTTGGAAAACAAGCATTAGACAAACAAGAAGGAAGTAAAACAATTATTGCTAATATAATGAAAATGCATGAAAATTATACTTATGTTATGTGTACAAGCAATGCAACAAAAAAATTCTTTGCTCAAGGCTTTGGAATAGATGAAAAACAAATATTAACTTTGGGAATGCCAAGAATAGATTATTTATTAGGAAAAGATAATAAAATTAACTTAAAAGTTGAGGAACTACTAAATGCGTATCCAATATTAAAAGAGAAGAAAAACATTTTGTATGTTCCGACATTTAGAAAAAATAAGAATACACATATATATGATATGATCAATGCAGTTGATAAAAACAAATATAATTTAATAATAAGATTGCATCCTCTTGATGACACAAAAGTTAGTAATGAATACACTATAAAAAGCAAATATAAAACATTTGAATTACTAAAGGTTGCAGATTATGTGATTACTGATTATTCAGCAGTTGCTTTTGAAGCTAGTGTGTTAGATAAAAAATTGTATTTTTATTTATATGATATAGATGAATATAAAGAAAATAGAGGACTAAATATAAACGTAAAAAAAGAAATGCCAGAGAATACATTTTATAATATTAATGATTTAATAAATTCAATACAACAAGAAAAATATAATTATGAAGAAGCAAAGAAATTTAAGGATAAGTATGTAGAAACAAACGATATTCATAATACAGAAAGAATAGTTAAATGTATTTTAAATTGTATGGAGGAAGAACATGAAAGAAAAAAATAATACGTTAAAAGTTAAGTTAATAAATATCAGTAAAAAGAATGTATTATTTAGAAAATTTGCTAGAAAAATTATATATATAAAAAGATTATTAGTTTTTAAGATTAATACATTAGGAATAAAAACAGACGAAAAAACAGTTATGTTTTTTGCATTTAAAGGTAAATCATATACATGCAGTCCAAGAGCAATTTATGAATATATGTTATCTTGTGAAAAATACAAGAACTTTAAGTATATATGGGCATTTAAAGAACCTGAAGAGCATTTATATTTAGAAAAAAATGCTAATACAAAAGTTATTAAATATGGTGGAAAAAAATACGAAAAATATTTAGCTAAAGCTAAATATTGGATTTTTAACTATAGGGTAGAAGATCATTTGTATCCAAAGAAAGATCAAATATATGTACAATGTTGGCACGGAACTCCTTTGAAAAAATTAGGATATGACTTAAAGGGAACAAACAATGCAATGAATTCTGAAGAAGAAATTCATAACAAATATAAGATCGATGCAAAAAAATTCAAATATTTGTTATCACCATCTAAATTTGCAACTGAAAAATTTACAACAGCTTGGAATTTAAAAAACGTGAACAAAGAAGATGCAATTATTGAAGAGGGATATCCTAGAAATGATTTTTTATATAATTATAACAAAGAAGATGTAAGTAAGATTAAGCAAAAATTAAATTTGCCATCAGATAAAAAGATTATACTATATGCACCAACATGGAGAGATGACCAACATCAAGCAGGGGTTGGATATACATATAAAACAGAAGTGAAATTTGATTTATTAAAAGAAAAATTACAAGAAGATTATATTATTCTTTTTAGAGCTCATTACTTAGTTGCAAATTCTTTTGATTTTGAAAAGTACCAAGGTTTTATATATAATGTTTCAGAAGTTGATAATATAAATGAATTGTATGTTATAGCTGATCTACTGATAACAGATTATTCTAGTGTGTTTTTTGATTATGCAAATTTAAAAAGACCAATGATTTTCTATATGTATGATTTGGATAAATACAAAGATGACTTAAGAGGATTTTATATTAAAATAGATGAACTACCTGGAAAGATTACAAAAACAGAAGAAGAGCTAATTGAAGCAATTAAGGAAACTAATAATTTTGAATATGATGAAAAATATAAAAAGTTTAATGAAAAATATAATTATTTAGATGATGGACAGGCAGCTAAAAGAGTGGTTGAAAGAATAATAGGTTAGAGCTTTATATAAACAGAGAGAACAGGGAGGAAAGGAATAACGTGAATATATTACGAGCAACATATAAAAACTTAAAAAAATGTAAAGAGAGCGAGAGCTTTAGAGCAAAGTTTTACTATACAAAATGTTTTGAAAGCTTAAAAATAAATGATAATGAGGTGCTACTTCAAGCATATGATGGAAGCAGCATATCTGGAAACGTTTATTACATATTAGAAGAATTATGCAAAAATGAAGAATATAAAAATTTTAAAAAATACGTTGTGGCAGATGATGGACAAGTAAAAAATATTAGAAAATTTTTGCTTAATAAAAAAATGGAAAATACAGAAGTTATTAAACTACATTCAAAACAGTATTGTAGGAAATTAGCACAGGCTAAATATCTTATTAACAATTCAACTTTTCCAACATATTTTATAAAAAAAGAGGGACAAGTTTATTTAAATACATGGCATGGAACGCCACTTAAAGCAATGGGAAGAAATATAAAAAATGCACCAAACGAATTAGGAAATACACAAAGAAACTTTTTGATGGCAGATTATTTATTACATCCAAACGAATTTACTTTTGAACATATGAAAAATGATTATATGTTGGACAACCTATATAAAGGTAAACACATTATTTCAGGATATCCTAGAAATCAAATATTCTATAATGACAAAATGAGAAATGATATAAGAAAAAAATTAGGATTAAAGAATAAAAAAGTTGCTATTTATATGCCAACATGGAGAGGAATTTTAGTTAATAAAGAAAATGACGAGCAGTTTATTTATATTATGCATACCTTATATGAACTAGAGAACAAAGTAGATGATAATACTGTTATATATGTTAAATTACACAATTATACAAGTAGTTTAATTGATTATTCTTTATTTAATAAAATAAAAGTTTTTCCAAGTGGTTATGAAACCTATGAGTTTTTGAACATAGCAGATTGTTTAATAACAGATTATTCTAGTGTATTTTTTGATTTCGCAAATACAGGTAGAAAAATAATATTATATGCATATGACAAAGAAGAATATTTACGCGATAGAGGAATGTATTTAGATTATGATAAGTTACCATTTAATATAGTTACTAATACTAAAGATCTAGCAAAAGAAATAAATAATATTGATAGTTACGAAAAATATGATGATTTCAAAAATGAATATACAAAACATGATGGTAAAGAAACTGCTAAAAAGGTTTGTGAATATGTATTTAAGAATAAAACTGATAAGAGTATAAAAGTTATTAATGCAAAAGAGCTTTCAAACAATAAAGAAAATGTCTTAATATTTGGAGGAACACTAGCTAAGAACGGGATAACAACAGCTCTTAAAGGACTTATTAACCATGTGGATAAACAAAAACGTAATTATATCTTAACTTTCTATAAAGGAAAGGTAGAGTCTAATAAAGAAACAATTAATGAATTTAAGGATATTGTCTACTTACCAATTCAAGGAGGAAAGGACGTTACTTTACTAGAGGCACTTTGCCATTTTGCATATTTTAATATAAATTTAAAAATACCTGTAATAAAAAAACAATTGGAAAAGATATATAAAAGAGAGATAAAGCGTATATATCCAGAATTGAAGTTTGATTATGTAATTCATTACACAGGATATGAGAGACAAATAATGAATTTGTTTGAATATATGGATACTAAGAGGATAATATATATCCACAACGATATGAAAAAAGAAGAAAAAACAAAAAGTAACTTTCATACTTCTTCATTTAAAGATGCTCTTAAAAACTATGAGAAAGTTGCGGTGGTAAGAAAGACATCTAAAGATGAAATTATTAATTATTATCCAAAGATCGATAAAAACAAAGTATGTGTTGCACATAATTTTAACAATGTAGACGTGATTGAACAAAAAGCAAAACAAGAAATAAAATTTGATAAAGATACATATTGCAATATAGAATTAGAAGATTTGAAATCAATCCTAAATAATAAAGAAAATAAAAAGTTTATTAATATAGCTAGATTTTCAAAAGAAAAAGGAATAGATAGATTAATAAGAGCTTTTTTAAGATATAAAAAGAACGATGAAGATGCATATTTAATAATTATAGGTGGATATGGAAAAGAGTTTGAAAATATAAACGATATGATTTCAGATCCAGAGAAACAACATGTGATTATTATTAAATCAATTAGTAATCCATACCCAATATTAAATAAATGTGATACATTTGTATTGTCATCATATTATGAAGGTTTGCCAATGACAATTATGGAAGCATTAATATTAAGTAAAAAAGTAATTAGTACAAGTATTCCAGGACCAAAGGAATTTCTAGAAGAGGGATATGGATACTTAGTTGATAATTCAGAAGATGGAATATTAAATGGTATGAATGATGATAAAGATAATAAACTAACTAATTTAAAGAAATTTGATGCAGAAGAATTTAATGAAAAAGCCTTAAAAGAATTTGAAGAACTATTAAAAAACTAACAAGGAACAAGTTGGAATGAAAGGGATATGAATGATGAAAAAACAATTGAAATGGATTATAGCTATTGTTGTAGTTATTGCTGTAATTCTAATGATAACATATTATCAACTATATGTTACAAATACAGTGTATAGTGCAGGAATTAGCTCAAAAAAAATACAACAATTTGATTCGTCAATAGCAAAATTAGATAAAGATAATACAATTCATCAATTTTTTACAGCCAAGCGTAACAACATGGAAAGAATTTCATTATTATTTCAAGATGATGAAAATACAAAGTCTGGGAAAATTGTTATAAAACTAAAAAACGTGACAGATGATATAGTTGTGAAGGATGAAACAATAGAATATGTACGCACAGATAGAGAGCAAAAGAGAATATATTCAATTATAGGATCAGACTTGAAATATGAGTTTGAATTTGAAAGACAAAAGAACTCAAAAGGAAAAGAGTATGAATTATCTATTCAATTTTTAGATCTAGATGATGTAAGTACAAACAATGCAGGGGATTTTATAAAATTAAAGTATTCAAAAACTAATATGCATGAATCTGGAAGATTATTTATAGGAGATAAAGAAACAGAAGGAAGTATAGGAGCTAATGAATTTTATTATAATAGCATTAAAATGTTAATGTTTAATGCTACTGCTATTGGAATGTCTGTTGTAGCTGTGATTCTATCAATGTTTTTGCTAATAAAAAGGAAAATAAGTGTTGAGAAGGTATTTCTATATACAATACCAATCTTATGTATAATTTATATAATGTATATACCGATGTTTACAGGACATGATGAGCAAAGACATTGGCTAAGAGCTTATGAAATATCAGAGGGTCATTTGCTAACAGAAATAAATGAAGGAAAAGTTGGAACGATTCTACCTAAATCTGTTATAAGTGGAATAAACAATCTTAAATGGTCACAAATTACATACAATAGTGTTGTAGGAGAGCTTGGAAAGAAGTTAGATTCAGATAATAGAGAAATCGCAAATATGGAAAATGTTGCAGTGTATTCACCAATTCAATATTTACCACAGTCAATTGGAATTCTTATTGCAAGATTATTTACGGATAAAGTATTAATTATGGCATATGCAGCAAGACTTATGAATGCAATTGTTTGTATTGCAATATTATATCTTGCAATAAAGAAAATGCCATTTGGAAAAAATATACTGTTATTGTGTGCATATATTCCAATAGTCTTAGAGGGAATTTGTACACTTTCAGCAGATGGAATTACTATATCAATATGTTTTTTATTTATTTCATATGTGCTTAACCTTGTTTCAGAGAACAAAAAGATAATAAATAAAAAAGACATCTTTATTTTAACAGCATTATGTATTATAATTGCATTGTGTAAAATTGTATATTTACCATTAATTGGACTATTATTAATAATACCAAAAGAAAGATTTAAAAGTAAAAAGCAAAAAATTGTGGTTGTTGCTACAATTTGGTTAATTGCTGTAATATGTAGCTTAACGTGGTTAGGAATTGCAAATCAATATCTACAATTAAAAACAGCTGGATCATCTACAACAAAAACAATAGATATATTTAGACATCCAATCCAATATCTACAAAGAGTTTTGTATACAATGAATTCTGATGGACAAACTCACTTAGTGTCTTTGTTTGGAGGCAGATTAACATGGTCAAGTATTTCATTAATAACTATAGTGCCTTATACAATTTTTGTTATGTTTGCATTTTTGAGTGCAACTGATGAAAAAATAAAAAATAGATTAAGTATATTTGCAAAAGTAATTAGTATATTAATAATTTTAGCTATTGTTATGCTTGTATATACAAGTTTATATCTTCAATGGACTGATGATGGAAATCTAAAAATAGCAGGAGTTCAAGGAAGATATTATATTCCTTTCTTACCTTTATTAGGATTGCTTATTGGTAATTTATTAAAGATGAAAAATGAATATAAAGAAGAAACAATAACAAGAACAATAGGAATAATAGGAGTATTATTACAAGTATATGCAATATTGGTTCTAGCTATTGCATACATTACTTAAAATGAAAGGTAGGAAAACAAAATGAAAAGAGTTTTAACTTATGGAACATTTGATTTATTACATTATGGACATATTAGACTATTACAAAGAGCAAAAGCATTAGGAGATTATTTAATAGTTGCGCTTTCAACAGATGATTTTAATGAACTTAAAGGAAAAAAGGCATATCATAATTATGAAACTAGAAAAAAAATGTTAGAATCTATAAGATATGTGGATTTGGTAATTCCAGAAGAATGTTGGGAACAAAAAATATCAGATGTAAAAAAATATGATGTTGACATAGTAGTAATGGGAAGTGACTGGGCAGGAAGCGATAAATTTGATTATTTACAAGATTACTGTGAAGTTGTTTATTTAGATAGAACAGAAGGAATATCATCTACTAAAATAAAAAGAGATTTAGGGCTACAAGATGCTAAAAATGGAATTAATCAAATACCAGAAGTAGGATCTAAAAAAGGTAAGATAGTAAATGAGGAGAATAAGTAAGTGAAAAATTTGGTGAAAATTATAAAAGATCATATTACATATAGACAGCAAATACTAAAACTTGCTAAGGCTGATTTAGTAAAAACATATAGAGGCGCTGCACTTGGATGGTCTTGGGCAATTATTAAACCTGCTGTTACAATATTTGTATACTGGTTTGCATTTTCAATTGGAATAAGAGGAGCAGGAAAAGCAGTAAATGGATATCCATTTTTTCTATGGCTAATAGCTGGAATGATGCCATGGTTCTATATGAGTGATATGCTAACACAAGGAACTGATTCTATAAGAAAATATAGTTATTTAGTAACGAGAATGAAGTTTCCGGTTGCTACAATACCAACATTTATTAGTATATCAAAGCTTATGGTTCATGTTATTTTGTTAGTTATATCAATTGTTATATTTATTATAATGGGTTACTCACCAGATATATATTTATTACAATTACCATTCTTTATTTTAGCTAACTTCTTATTCTTTACGGTATTCTCATTGTTTTCATCATTGCTATCATCGATGAGCAAAGATTTTTCTAATTTAATAAAATCATTTATAACAGCAATTTTTTGGTTGTCTGGAATTATATGGAATGTAAATACTTTACAAGTAGAGTGGTTAAAAAAACTATTAATGCTAAATCCTGTTACATATATTGTTGAAGGATATAGAAATTGCTTTATTAATAAAATTTGGTTTTGGGAACAACCAGATAGAATATTTATTTTTGCAATTATAATGTTTATTATGATATTAATGGCATTATGGGCATACAAAAAATTAAGAAAAGAAATACCTGATGTATTGAATTAATAAAATTCAGTATAGAAGAAAGGATTGAAAAACAATATGAATAATGATGATGTAGTAATTGAGTTTGACCATGTTACTAAAATGTACAAGCTATTCAAAAATGATAAAAAAAGATTATTATATACATTTTGTAAAAAAATTAAATATAAAGAAAAAAGAGCTGTAAATGATGTTTCTTTTAAGATAAAAAGAGGAGAGGCTGTAGCTTTATTTGGAAAAAATGGAGCAGGAAAATCAACAGTATTGAAAATGATAACAGGGGTATGTTTTCCTACTGAAGGAGAAATTAAAGTAAAGGGAAGAGTAAGCGCTTTACTTGAGCTTACTTCTGGTTTTGATCCTGAATTTACAGGTAGAGAAAATATTTATTTAAAAGGTCAATTATTAGGATTAAAGGATAGCGAAATAAGAGAATTAGAGCAAGATATAATTGATTTTGCGGGAATTTCGGAATATATTGATCAACCTGTTAGAACTTATTCAAGTGGTATGAAAGCAAGATTAGGATTTTCAATAAGTGTAAACATTCGTCCGGAAATATTAATTGTAGATGAAGCTTTAAGCGTTGGAGATGAAGAATTCAAAAACAAATGTATAAAAAAAGTAAACGAAATAATTAGCAGAGAAGATGTTACACTATTATTTGTTACTCATGCTACAGGTGTTGCAAAAGAATTTTGCAATAGAGGGCTTCTTATGAAAGAGGGAAAATTAATATTTGATGGTGATATTACAGATGCAATTGAGAAATACGAGACTACATTCAAGAAGAAATAATTTGAGGAGAAAAAATGGGAGATAAGATAAAAAATAGTAAGATAGCAGCATTTATAAAAGAAAAACAAGTTTTCATTAAATATATATTTGTGGCAGGAAGCTCATTCTTATTAGATTTGGGACTGTTTACATTATTTTCAAATTTGTTAGCCACAATATTACAAAATGTATCAATACTTGTATCAACAGTTTTTGCAAGAGTAATCTCTTCGTTTTTTAATTATGTGTTAAATAGAAATGTTGTATTTTCGAGTGATGATAAAAAAGTAATGGACAAAACAACCCTTATAAAGTATTATGCGTTAGTTATTGTTCAAATGTTAATTTCAGCTGCATTAGTAACAGTTATATTTAATTTGTCTGGATGGAATAAAACACTAATAAAAATGCCAGTAGACGTTGTGATATTTATTGTAAATTACATAATACAAAAGAAGGTTATTTTTAATAAATAAAAGATGGGAAGGTTTCAAAATGAAAGCTATAGTAATAGTACCAGCGTATAATGAAGAGAAAAGTATAGAAAATGTTGTAAAAGAAATTCAAAAATTGGAAATTTGTGATGTAGTAGTAATTAATGATTGCTCAAAAGATAATACATCTCAAATTGCAAAAGAAGCAGGAGCAAACGTTGTAAATTTAGTAAACAATTTAGGAATAGGTGGAGCTGTACAAACAGGATACAAATATGCTTTAGAAAATGATTATGATTATGCAGTACAAATAGATGGAGATGGACAACATAATCCAGTATATATAAAAGAAATGCTAGAAATAGCAAACAAGAATAATGCAGATATCGTAATAGGGTCTAGGTTCATAAAAAAAACAGGATATAAACAAACCTTCTTAAGAAAAATTGGAGGAGATTTTATTTCTTGGCTAATTAAGGCTTTGTCTGGTAAAAAAATATATGATCCACTTTCAGGATATAGATTAGTAAATAGAAAAGTAATTGAAGAATTTGCAAAAGAATATCCATATGATTATCCAGAACCTGAAACTAATTTATCAATGACCTTGAAAGGTTATAAAATAGAGGAAGTTACTATGGAGATGAGACAAAGAGAATTTGGGTCATCATTCATAACACCATTTACAGCTATATGGTATATGATAAAGGTATCTATAGCATTAATTATTGAAAGAATAGTAGGAGGAAAGAAGAAAAAATGATATATTACATAATTTTTGCAATTGCCTTATTATTTTTAATATTTGTAATTTATTTAGTATTAAAGAAAAAATTATTATTAAAATACTCTATTTTATGGATTTTATATAGTATAGGACTTGTAGTAATGTCAATTTCTGTTAAATTAATAAATGACCTTGCTACAGTATTAAATATATATTATGCACCATCAATGATATTTCTATTTGGACTATTCTTTTTAATGATTTATATGTTACATCTATCAATTGTAGTAACAAAACAAAATAACAATATGATAAAACTAACACAAGAGATTAGTTTAATGAAAAATAGAGAAGAAAAAAATAAATAATAAAAAATGAAACTTTATATTATTTCATAGTTTATTGTAATATAAATTCAAAACAAAAAAGGAAGAGATTATTAATCTTTTCCTTTTTTATGTAGTTTCAAATAATTTTTATTTTGTCAATTTATGATAAACTTTTTTTCCTTTTTTTAGTATTGCATAACCATCTTTTAAATCATCAGAAGATATTATATAAGAAGTATCTGTTATTTTAATATCATTTAGAGAGATACCACCTTGATCTATTAAAGTTCTAGCTTGACCTTTAGAAGGCGCAATACCTGTTTTAATAATTGCATCTATAATTGATGTGTTTTCCTCTATTGGTGTAGTAGGCATACTGTCTAGGTTTCCATTACCTTCAAATAATGCTTCAGCAGCTTGCTCAGCTTTTTTAGCTTCTTCTTCACCATGAATTAGTTTAGTAATTTCAAAAGCAGCTATTTTTTTTGCTTCATTTATTTTTTCATCTTTTAAAGATGATAAGCGATTAATTTCATCCATTGGAAGAAATGTAAGTAAACATAAAACATTTTTCACATCTTCGTCAGCTATATTTCTCCAATATTGGTAAAATTCATATGGTGATGTTTTTGATGCGTCTAGCCACAATGCACCTTTTTCTGTTTTACCCATTTTTTTACCTTCTTTAGTTGTAAGAAGTTTAAATGTTAATCCGTATGAATCAGAATGTCCGATTCTTCTAATTAGATCAACGCCACCTAAAATATTAGACCATTGATCATTTCCACCCATTTCTAATTTACAACCATATGTTTCATACAAATGTAAGAAATCATAAGATTGCATTAACATATATCCTAATTCAAAGAAAGTTAAACCTTTTTCCATTCTTTGTTTATAACATTCTGCTGCAAGCATTTTATTTACTGAAAATAAAGAACCAATATCTCTCATAAAGTTAACAAAATTCAAGTCAAGTAACCAGTCACCGTTATTTACAATAATAGCAGCATTTTCACCTTCGAAACTTAAAAATTTTGATAATTGTTTTTTAAAACATTCAACATTATGATCAATTTCCTCTCTAGACATCATTCTTCGCATATCTGTCTTGCCAGAAGGATCTCCGATTGTAGCTGTACCACCACCAATTAAAATAATAGGTTTATGACCAGCTTTTTGCATATGTGAAGCTACCATCATAGATACAAAGTGACCAACATGAAGGCTGTCAGCAGTAGGGTCAAAACCAATATAAAATGGGATATGTTCGTTGTTTAAAGTATCTTTTAATTCTTCATGTGTAATTTGTTCGATATATCCTCTTTCCATTAATTCATCAAATATTTTTGACATAAATATCACTCCTAAGTAAAATATTATTCCATTCATTCAAAAGAACTTTGTAAAATATTGTATCATAAAATAAAAAAAATGTCACTATAATTTTTTGACTAAATAGGGAGAAATGGTCAGAAAAAATGTCGAATTTTATTGACGCAAAATCACATTAATGATATACTTTATTTGTACAATAATATACAAAAACAAATGAGGAGGTAAGAAAATGTTATTAAACAACATTTTATTACATTTTAAAAGAATATTAATAAAATTTATATATATATTTGTCATAATTACTTTTTTATTCTGTTTAACTTATACTCATGTACAAGCAGCACAATATACGGAAAAATACGTAAATAGTTCATCTTTAGATTCAAATACATACCCAGGTTATTCAACTTTAATTGATAATTTAAAAAGAGCACATCCAAATTGGACTTTCACCATACTATATACAGGACTTGATTGGAACCAAGTAATAAAAAATGAAACCACAGCGGTTCATGGTAGAAACTTAATAGATGGTGGAAAAACGGGAGAATGGATATGCTCTAAATGTGCTGATGACAAATATGACAATGGAAGTTGGAAATGTGCATCAGAAGCAACTGTATCATACTATATGGATCCAAGAAATTCTCTTTATGAAGATTATATTTTTCAATTTGAAAATTTAAAATGGGTAGATGGGGTATATACAATAGATGGAATAAATAAAATATTATCAGATTGTAAATATATGCAAGGAAGTAAAATAACGTACAGAACAACTAGTGGAAAAACAGCAACAATAAATAAATCTTATGCTAAGGTAATTTATGATGCTGCAAAAGAAAATAAAATAAGTGCATATCATTTGGCAGCAAGAATAAGACAAGAACAAGGACCAGGAAAGAGTGCATCTTCTACAGCAACAGGAACATATACAGGATATAATGGATATTACAATTTCTTTAATATTAATGCTTATGGATCAGGAAGCAGTACAATTATAAAGAATGCATTAAATCATGCTAAAAGCGAAGGATGGACAGACCCCGAAAAGTCAATAAAAGGTGGAGCAAAATTCGTTGCAGATGAATACATTAATGATGGACAATCAACTCTATATTTACAGAAATTTGATGTTGATAATAGTGACGGATCATTATATTGGCATCAATACATGCAAAATGTTGCAGCAGCTAAAAATGAAGGAAGTACAATATTAAGTACATATAGAAGTATTGATTCAAAACTAAGTCAGTCATTTAATTTTATCATACCAGTATATAAAAATATGCCAAGTACAAAGTGTGAGCAACCAGGAACACAATCAGTTGTTACACAAAATATACAAGTTACGTCAAATAATATAGTTGTTAGATCATCAAAGAATACTACTTCAAGTAAAATTGCAACCTTGAATAGAAATGATAAAGTTTTAAGAATTGAAATAGGTAATACTAAAACAAATGGATATTATTGGGATAAGATTGTTCTAGATAATGGAACAAAGGGATATATAATATCAAGTGGAATTAAATTATTAGATGATATTACAAATTGTAATGTTAGAGCAGTTGCAATTGAACCAGGTAATGTTAGAAATGGACCTGGAACTAGTGGTACAACGGTAATAACAACATTAACAGTTGGTCAAAGTGTTACAATAATGGAAAAAGGAAAATATAAAAATATAAATGGAGAAGATTGGACTAGAATATACTTATCAGACGGAAGACAAGGATATATTGTGGCTAGATATTTACAAGAATCATCAAACAATAATTCATCATCTGATGGAAAAGAAATAGTTAAAGTAGTAACAAGTAGTCTAGCTGTAAGAGAGAGTCCAGGAACTGATAAAAAAGTATTTAAGTATGTTGAAAGAGGAGATTATTTGACACGAACACAAAAACGAGTACAAGAAGTTAACGGATATATTTGGGATAAAGTAATTACAGATGACGGAATAGAAGGTTATGTTGCAAGAGGAGAGGCAAATGAAGACTACATAGTAACTGTAACTGGTTCAAATGTTGAGATTAAAGGAAAAGGTTTCAAAACAAGCGGAATGAACGTTGTGTGTGAGCCAAAAATATTAGTAGAAAATATAAAAGCAACAGTAAAAGATACGGTTATAAGAGATAGCAACGGAAAAGAAATTACATCTGGAAATATAGGAACGGGTTATACAATTAAGGCAAACGGTTCAACATATACAGTTGTAAAAAAAGGCGATGTAAATGGAGATGGCCAAATTAAAGCAACAGATTATATGAGAATAAAAAATGCAATAATGGGGACTACGAAATTAACGGAAGCTCAAAAGCAAGCTGCAGATGTAAATAAGGACGGACAAGTAAAAGCAACGGATTACATGAAAATTAAAAACTATATAATGGGAACATCAAAAATTGATATATAACACATATAAGGAGGAATTTTTAAAAGAATGAAAAAAAATAAAATAGTTAGTATATTAATATTATTAATAATCTTTATGCTGATGTTATCAGTACAAACTTTAGCTGCAAAGGGTTCTTTTTCAATATCAAAATCATCAGTAAGTTTAAAAGAAGGAGGAACATCTACTTTTTCAATTACAGCTACAAATTGTGAAGGAAGATTTTTAATAAGTTCATCAGATTCAAGTATAGTAAAAGTTAGTAGCTCATCCGTATGGGTAACCGGAAGTGAAAGTATAACATTAACAGCGGTTAAACAAGGAACAGCAACGATAACAATTACTGCTAATAATGTTGGAGATACAGATGAAAATGAAGTAGAAGGATCAAAGTCTATTTCAGTTACAGTAAAAGCTAAGCAAACCAATAATAGTTCATCAGGAACAGGAAACAACAAAGGAAATAACACAACAGCACCAAGTTTTTCGAGTGTAAATCAAACAGTATATGCAACAAGTGAGGCAAATGTTAGATCAAGTTATAGCACAAGTAGTAGTATTATTGGAAGTCTAAAACAAGGAGACAGCGTAAAGAGAACAGGAATAGGAAGTAATGGATGGAGTAAAGTAACATATAATGGCCAAACTGCATATGTTAGTACAGACCTTTTAACGACAACAAAACCAGAAGTTAAGCAAGATGATAAAAAAGATGAAGAAAAATCAAATAATAAAAATTTAAAATCATTGAAGGTAAGTCCATCAAGTCTTGACTCTGACTTTGTTGCAAGTACAACTGAATATACTATGACTGTTGGATCAGATATTGATACAATAAAAGTAGAAGCTGTTGCAGAAGATTCTAAAGCTAAGGTATCTATATCTGGAAACAAAAGCTTAAAAGTTGGTACGAACACAATATCAATCAAGGTAACAGCAGAAGACGAAACAGTAAGAACATATAAAATTATTGTTACGAAAGAAAAACAAGAACAATTAAAACTAAAAGAACTTTTAGTTGGGGGAATGCCACTACAACCAGAATTTGATAGTAATATATATGAATATACAATTACGTTAGATGATAATAATGTTTCTGAATTAAATATTACAGCTACACCAAATAAAGAAAAGGCGAATGTTGAAATTTTAGGAAACACACAATTGAAAGCAGGAGAAAATACAATTACAATATTATTAAAATCAAAAGATGGCAGTGAAACAGCAACTTATCAAATTAAAGTTAATGTATCTGCTGCACAAGATACTCAAACAAATAAAACAAGCGAAAATGATTTATTTAAATATATAGGAATAGGAGTTTTAGTAGGAGCTTTAATAATTGCAATTATAATATTTATTTCAAAACGTAGAAAAAAAGATGAAGACATAGAAATAAATGATTTGCCAAAATTAGAAGATGAAGATCTACCAAAGTCTCTAAGAAAAAATAAAGAACCTGTAGAGAAAAAAGAAGAAAATAAGGCAGAAGTAGAAGATGTTTATGAAGATCAAGATAGAAAGAAAAGAATAGATGACTTTTATGCAAATGATGACGATGAAACTTTAAAGAAAAGAAGAGGTAAACACTTTTAATAAAGTATAAAGAAAAAGAGCTAACATATTAAAATAATATGATTAGTTCTTTTTTTTAAATAAATTGTGAAATTTAATAAAAAGATAGAAAAAAACAAAAATATATGGTACAATAAGAAAGTGAATAAAATGCCAATATAGCTCAGTTGGTAGAGCAACGGATTCGTAACCCGTAGGTCAGCAGTTCGATTCTGCTTATTGGCTCCATATAAAAGCAACTTACGAACTTTTCAGTCCGTAAGTTGCTTTTATAATAAATAATATCAAAAAAGAGAAAAAAATATCAAAATATAGAACTGTTTTTTCATACTACAATTGAAATTTAACGAGAATTCATCTATAATATTTTTGGAGGAATGAATATGTCAACATTTTATTTAATTAGGCACGGTGAGCCAGATTATTCATATGGAGATGCTCATGGATTTATAGGGCAAGGGCATGATTTTGCACCATTGAAACAAGATAGAATAAAGGATGTTATAGAGACGTCAAAAGACGTTAGATTTAAAAATGCACAAATCATTGTGGCTTCACCATATACAAGAGCATTACAAACAGCAAGTATAATATCTAAAGAGACAGGGCTAGAAATTGTAGTCGAGCCAGATATAAGAGAGTGGCAACCAGATCTTACATATCAATACAAAAATAGTGATGAAATGAAAAAATACTATAAAGATTATACTGATAATAATGGAGTTTATCCTATTAACAAAAAGAGAAAATGGGAAACAAAAGAGCAACTAAAAAATAGGGTTATGTCTGTTATTAATAAATATAAGGAAAAATATAATACAGTAATCGTAGTAGCCCATAAAATAGCTTTTCAATCTATTTGCGATTGTGGCGATATAAAATTCGCTGAAATTTTTGAAACAAATTTTTAAACAAACAAGAAATGAAGGGAATATAATAAAAATAAAGTATAGCTATAGACAAACAAAAGGTGACATAAATAGTTGTAATCTTTATAAAGATGTGGTATAATAGTCTTATGGATTCAGTAATGATCCAAATTATAAGCATATGCTGTTTAAAAATAAGGAGGAAAACAACATGGAAATGACATCAATTGCAGCAATGGAGGAAAAGACTATAGGTGACAAGATAGTACTTCCAGAAGAATATTCATGGGAGGAACTTGTAAAGACTTTCCCAATTGTGGATTCAAGAGAAATATCTCATGATGAGAAGCTTCTGAGATATGAACCTAAAAATCTGAGAGGAAGTTTCTTTAGGGATGAACTTATTAAGGCTTTAAGAAGCAACATCCCAAATTTTAGAGCGCAGGCATTAGATCCGTCTTTTGATAGAGACGGTAATATTGTTTACTTGCCAGGTGCTAAACCGGCCTTAGGAAAATCGGCTGTATTTTGGGAAGAAAAAGCCAAGTTAATCTTAGCAAGGAAAAATAGTAGGCTAGGCTCAAAAAAGGAGAGACTTATTTTTCTTGGAGGGTTAATAAAATTTCTCATTGAAAAGATGAATGTTCCTATAGAGACAGCGTGGAGAATGGTTTCATGCAATAGTAGTGCTTTAGGAGCTTATGCATCTCATGAGACAACTGGAAAGTTAAGCCCAACTGGAAGTAAGCCTATTGGTCCGTGGTCAGACCTTGCTAATACAGGTAAAGTTTTTCTGGAGTCAGAGAATCATAGATTCTTTATGTCCGGAAGTACCTGGTATGAATCTGGTAGAAGTTCACCATTATCCAATATTACGAGAATGAATTGCCCATTCAGCGATTTGATGAACACAGTAGGCTGGGTCGTAATGGATGAATAATGAAACAGCATAACGTTGGTAGAGGCTCTATAATGGGGCCTCTATTTTCATTAATAAATAATTCTAATCTATATTACGCAATTTTAAAATCAGGGTACACATTTTAGTAAATATATGTTATACTTATTATGGTATAAAATGGTTATTAAATGATTGGAGGAAATATGAGTTTTTTTGACAAACTAAAACAGGGGTTAACTAAAACAAAAACATCTTTTGAAGAAAAAATGAATGGAGTATTTAGTAATTTTAGAAAAGTAGATGAAGAATTATTAGAAGATTTAGAAGATGCGTTAATTATGTCAGATGTTGGAGTAGAAACATCTGTAAAAATTATTTCAGAATTAAGAAATAGAATAAAAAAGGATAATATAAAAGACGAAGATGGTGTAAAACAAGCATTACGTGGGGAAATTAAAAGAGTGTTTGATTCAGTAGATAATAGCTTGAAACTAGCAAGTAAACCATCAGTTATATTAGTAGTTGGGGTAAATGGAGTTGGAAAAACAACTTCTATTGGGAAAATTGCTAATTATTTAAATAAAAATGGAAAGAAAGTTGTCGTTGCAGCAGCAGATACATTTAGAGCAGCTGCTGTAGAACAACTTGAGATTTGGGCTGATAGAGCAGGTTGTGATATTGTAAAAAAAGCAGAAGGATCTGATCCAGCATCGGTAGTATATGATGCAATTAAGATTACAAAAGAAAAAAATGCAGATGTGTTAATTTGCGATACGGCTGGAAGATTGCACAACAAAAAGTATTTGATGGATGAATTAATTAAAATAAAAAAGGTAATAGACAAAGAATTACCAGAAGCATCTAAAGAGGTACTTATGGTATTAGATGCTACAACAGGTCAGAATGCTATTGAACAAGTAAAGGCATTTAAGGAAACAGTAGATATTACAGGAATTGTTTTAACAAAACTAGACGGAACAGCAAAAGGTGGAGTAGTAATAGGAATTGTTTCTGAAAACAAAATGCCTGTTAAGTTTATTGGAGTTGGAGAACAAATAGATGATATGGAGATGTTTAATAGTACAGATTTCGTAAATGCTTTAATCTAAGCTATCCAATTATATAGATGATGGGAGTGAAAAAATGAACGAAGATACTAATAAAGTAAAAGAGATCTCAGAAGAAGAAATAAAAAATGAATTAAAAGCAACCAAAATGCAAGAAAAAAAGAAGGAAGAAGAAAAAGCAAAGAAAAGTAAAAATAGAATGTACGTTGTACTTCTGTTCTTGCTTCTTACTGCTATGTTAGGCTATATTTTTTTTAGAGGAGAATACCTAGAAACGTTAGAAATAGGCGAACAATACGTCAGTATATTTTGGCAAAATTTAAATTATTCAGCTATTACATTTGCAATTAATTTTATTTTATTGTTTTTCATTATATATATGAACAATAGAAGAATAAAAAAAGGAGTAAAGGTTTTCTTTGATGAAGAAAAGAGAACAATGCCTAAACTACCGAACAAATCAATTGCTTTAATTATTTCAATTATTGTTAGTAGTATTACTTCTACTGTTATTTTAAAAACATACATGTTGTGTATGAATAGTACATCTTTTGGAGTAACAGATCCTGTATTTGGATATGATATAGGTTATTTTATGTTTCAAAAACCATTTATTGAATTCATGCTTATATACATATTACTAATGGTTATAGGAATTACAATTTATAATGTAATATATTATATAGCTGTGTTTAATATATATTTTGATGGAATAGGGAGAGAAACATTAAAGAAAAGTAAGATCTTAAAACAATTATTAACAAATGTTATGATAGTTGCTGTTTTACTTGCAGGACTTACATACTTAAAAACTCAAGATATAGGATTTGAAAAGTTTATGTCCTTACAAGAAGATACATCATACTCTATATATGGTGCAGGTGTAACTGATGTTACAATAAAATTATGGGGATATAGAATACTTCCTATTTTGATTGTTCTATCTATATACATGGCTATTAGAGCGTTCAAAAATGGAAAAACAAAACAAGTGTTAATGAATATTGCAATTGTTCCTGTATATATAGTTATATTATTAATTGTAATGTTAGTATTTCAAATTGTATTTGTAACACCAAATGAATTGGATAAGGAGAAAGCTAATATTGAACACAACATGAAATATACTAAAAATGCATATGATATAAATGTAGATGAAGTTAACATTGAAAATGGTGGAACAACGGTAACAGAAGAAATGCTAGGGGCAACGGAACAGACAATTAATAATATTACAATTGTAGACAAATCAACTGTCTTAAAAGATTTAAATGCGGTTCAAACAGAAAAAGGATATTATAGCTACTCATCAACTCAAATAGCAAGTTATAGAGTTAATGGAAAACAACAGTTGGTTTATATTTCACCTAGAGAAATAAATGGTAATGGTACATATAATAATAAAACATATGAGTATACACATGGATATGGAGTTATTGTTACATCAGCAGTTTCAACAAATGCAAATGGAAGTTTAAATAATTTACAAAAGAATTTTGAAACAACTAAAAAGGATATTGTTGCAATTAGTGAACCAAGAATTTATTTTGGCTTACAGACAAACAACAATATTGTTACAAATAGCAACAATAGAAAAGAATTTGATCATCCAATTTCTACATCTGCTACATCTGAAAATGCAGAGAATGTTTATGCAGGAAAAGCAGGGTTACAACTAAATTTTTTAGATAGATTTATATTAGGTGTAAGAGAAGGAGACTTAAAACTTGCTCTTTCTGCAAATGTAAACAATGATAGCAAAATTTTAGTAAATAGAAATATTATAAACAGAGCAAAAGCTATTATGCCATATTTGTTATATGACAAAGAACCTTATATGGTAATAAATGAAGAGGGAAAGCAAATATGGGTATTAGATGCGTATACAACATCTAATTGTTATCCATATTCACAAAAAACCACTTTACAATTAGATAATATTAATAAACTAGAATTAAATTATATAAGAAATTCTGTAAAGGTATTGATAGACGCATATGATGGAACAATAGAGTTTTATATCACAGATAGAACAGATCCAATAATAAGTGCGTATGAGAAAATATATCCCGACTTATTTAAAAAGGAAGAAATATCTTCAGATATAAGTAGTCAATTTGTATATCCAGAATTTTTATACAATATACAATCAAACATCGTTGAAAGATATCATAATGTACAATCAGATGTACTATATAGAGGAGACGATGTATGGGATATAGCAACACATAATACAAGTAAAGTTCCTACAAAAGCAGGTGTAGATATTACTCCTTATTATACAATGGTAAAAACCAAAGATAGTGAAGAGAGTAAATTAGGACTAGTATTACCATTTACACCATATGGAAAACAAAATATAATTTCTTATATGGTTGGAACATATGAAGATGGTGTTCCAAAACTATCAATTTACAAGTTCTCATCAGATAGTAACATTTTAGGGCCAATGCAGTTAGATACACAAATAGAACAAGATGAAAAAATTTCGAAAGAGTTAGAAGGTTTAAATGTTAATGGAACAAAAATTACTAAGAATATGATAATTGTACCTTTAAATGATACATTAATATATGTTGAACCAATATATCAACAATATATTAATGAAACAAATTCTGTACCAGTATTGAAGAAAGTAATTGTTGCATCTGGAAACAAACTTGCTATTGGAAATACATTAAAAGAAGCTCTAAATAACTTAGTTTCACAATATGCTGTTGATATTGAAATAGAAAATACAGATAATACTGATGATTTAGTAAAAGCAATAATAAAAGCAAATGCAAACTTGAAGGAATCAACATCAAATGGAGACTTTGAAATGATGGGAAAAGATGTTAAGAGATTGCAAGAATTAATTGATAAGTTAGATAAGGTTGTAGCAGATGAGGAAAAGACTAAAAACAAAAATAAAAACCAAAATGTAACAAATACTATATCAAACACAATTACGAATTCAGTAGATTCAAATGAAATGTAAATTAAAAAATGGTAGATATTTTTAATTAATATCTACTATTTTTTTTATTTTAGTTGTGATATACTTTATCATAAATCAAAGGAGGGATTTATTTTGAAAATTACAAGCATACAAGCTCTAGAAAATATTGCAAATGATATAAGAAAAGATATTATAGAAGAAGTGTATCAGGCTCAGTCTGGTCATCCAGGAGGATCACTTTCTTGTACAGATATTTTAACGGTACTATATTTTAATCAAATGAATGTAGACACTAAAAAGCCAGAAGATGCAAATAGAGACAGATTAATCCTATCAAAAGGACACTGCTCACCAGCTTTATATGCTGTTTTAGCAAGAAAAGGATATTTTGATAAAGAAGAATTAAAGAATTTTAGAAAAATGGATAGTTTCTTACAAGGACATCCTGATATGAAAAAAACTCCTGGGGTAGATATGACAACAGGATCATTAGGACAAGGGTTATCTGCAGCAGTCGGAATGGCTATTGCGTCGAAAATGAATCAAGCAGGGTGCAGAGTTTACTGCGTTTTAGGAGATGGAGAAATAGAGGAAGGACAAATTTGGGAATCAGCAATGGCTGCATATAAAAACAAATTAGATAATTTATGTGTAATACTTGATAATAATAGCTTACAGATAGATGGCAAAATTCAAGACGTGGCAGGATTAGATAATATAGAAGGAAAATTTAAAAGCTTTGGATTTAATGTTATTCAAGTAGACGGGCATAACATTAGTAATTTGATAGACGGATTTGATAGTGCAAAACAAACAAAACAAGTACCTACAATTTTAATTGCTAAAACAATAAAAGGAAAAGGAGTTTCATTTATGGAAAATCAAGCTAAATGGCATGGTAAAGCTCCAAATGAAGAAGAATATGAAAAAGCAATAAATGAACTAGATACACATAAATTTGGGAAATAACAAGTTGAAGGTAATTGAATAATAAGTAATAAAATTGAAGAAAGAGAGTGATTTTAGTGAATTTAGATAAGAAAATAGCTACAAGACAAAGCTATGGCGAAGAGCTTTCAAAGTTAGGAGAAGAAAATTCAGAAGTTGTTGTATTAGATGCAGATTTATCTAGTGCTACAAAAACAGAGATTTTTGCTAAGAAATTTCCTGAAAGATTTATAGATGTTGGAATTGCAGAACAAAATATGATGGGAATGGCTGCAGGGCTTTCTACATTTGGAAAGATACCATATGTGAGTACATTTGCAGCATTTGCAGCAGGTAGAAGTTATGACCAAATCAGAAGTAGTATTGCATATCCGAAATTAAATGTAAAAATATGTGCTACTCATGCAGGGATAACTGTTGGAGAAGATGGAGCTACACATCAAATGATTGAAGACATTAGTTTAATGAGAACATTACCTAATATGATAGTAATGAGTACTTCAGATGATATTCAAACAAGATGGGCTATTGAAGAAATATCTAAAATAGATGGACCTGTTTATCTACGTTTAAGTAGACTAGCTACACCACAGATTTACTCTGGAAATCAGAAATTTGAGTTTGGAAAGTCTATTCAAATAGGGGAAGGAACAGATGCAAGTATTATATCTACAGGAGTAACAGTTTCGGAAGCTATAAAGGCACAAGAAATATTAAAACAAAAAGGTATTGATGTAAGAGTAATAGATGTACATACAATCAAACCAATAGATAAAGATATGATAATAAAATGTGCAAAAGAAACAAAGCAAATAATTACTGTTGAAGATCATAGTATTATTGGAGGGCTTGGAAGTAGTGTCTGTGAAGTACTTTCAGAGAATTATCCTGTTAAGGTAAAAAGGCTAGGAATCAATGATCAATTTGGAAAGTCAGGAAGAGCTGAAGAATTGATGGATTATTTTAAAATAAATGCAGACGCAATTGTAGATAGTATTAATAAATAAGTAAAATAAAAAAGCATTTAATCTGTACGATGTACAGGTTAGATGCTTTTTTGAAAAAATTTACAATAATAATAAAACGTGAAAAAAATCGAGTATTAATACGAAAAAGAAATAAAAAGAGAAAAATTATACGGTTTTTCGTATAAAAAAGTATTGCATTTGCAATGTTTTATTGTTATGATTAAGAAGGAATAATTTAAAGTAATTTAAAATTGAAAACAATTAGTTTTACTAAAATATGGCCATTTATATTTGGAAAAGAAAATGGCAAAGGAGAATAAAATGATTGAGTTTAGAAACGTAAATAAGACATACGATACAGGAACAGAAGCTGTACATAATGCTAATTTTAAAATAGATAAAGGAGAATTTGCTTTCTTAGTTGGAAGTTCAGGATCTGGAAAATCAACTTTAATTAAACTTATATTAAAAGAAGAAGAACCTACATCAGGTAATATAATTATAAATGGAAAAGATACTACTTTCCTAAAACCAAAAAGAGTACCATACTTAAGAAGAAGTATGGGGGTGGTGTTCCAAGACTTCAGACTATTGCCAGATAAAACTGTTTATGACAATGTTGCATTTGCAATGTACATTGTAAGAGCAACACAAAAACATATAAGAAGACAAGTACCTATGGTATTATCGCTAGTAGGTTTAAGCGATAAAGCAAAAGTTTATCCAAATGAATTATCAGGAGGAGAGCAACAAAGAGTGGCTTTAGCAAGAGCATTAGTTAATAATCCATCAATGATTATTGCTGACGAGCCAACAGGAAACCTTGATCCAGATACAGCATGGGACATTATGACTTTACTAAGAGATATAAACGCAAGAGGAACAACAGTTGTAGTAGCAACACATGCAAAAGATATTGTAGACAGAATGAAAAAGAGAGTTATTCAAATTGAAAAAGGCAATATAATAAGAGATGATAAAAAAGGTGGTTATGATAGTGAAGTATAGTGTATTAGGATATTTAATTGGTGAAGGATTTAGAAATGTATTAAAAAATAAAAAATCAACAATTGCATCTTTAATGATTATGTGTGCAACGATGTTTGTATTTGGAATTTTCTTTTTAATAGGAGAGAATGTACAAGGTGTAATGAAACAAGTAGAAGAACAACAAGCTATGCAAGTTTTTATTAATCCAGATGCAACAGAACAAGAAATTGCGGATATGGGAAATAAAATTAGATCATTACAATATGTTAATCAAGCTGAATATGTTACAAAGGAAGATGCACTAAATACTGTTAAATCATGGTTTAAAGACAGACAAGAACTAATAGAACCATACACAAAAAACAATCCATTTAAAGCATCATATGTAGTAACTTTAACAGATTTAACAAAGATAAATGAAGTATATTCTCAAGTTAAAGATTTAGACAATATAGCAAGTGTTAGATTAAGAGATGATACAATAAATAAACTTATAGATATTGCAAATGGAGTAAGAACTGTATCAGCTGTTATATTAATTTTACTTATATTAATATCAGTTTTCATTATATCAAATACAATAAAACTAACAGTTCACGCAAGAAGAAAAGAAATATCTATAATGAAATATGTTGGAGCAACAAATGGTTTCATTAGATGGCCATTTATGGTAGAAGGTATTATTATAGGAGTTACTGCAGCATTGCTATCAGTGTTCTTCTTAGGAATAGCCTATAACTATGTAATAGGACAAACAGTAGGAATGGTAGAAAAAATACAAATAAGTTTATTACAATTCTCAGAAACATTTAATATTTTAATAATAATATACTTAGTACTTGGAATTGGAATTGGAACAATTGGTAGTGCAATATCAATGAGAAAATACCTAGAGGTATAAAAAACACAAGAAATAAAATAAGGAGAAAATGCTTATGAAGAGAAAAATTGTATCTATATTTTTAATGGTTATATTGCTGTTAACTGTAACTATGCCTGCAATATTTGCACAAACGGCGCAAGAAAGAAAACAAGAATTAGAAAATAAGCTTAATGATGTAAAAGACGCAAAACAAGAAGTAACAACTAAAAAAAATAGTGTTTTAGACGAAATAGGTGAATTAGATTCACAAATTGAAGAGTATGAAACAGAAATTACAAAGTTAAATAAAAAAATTACAGATTTAAAAAAATCAATAGATAAAAATGAAAAAGAAATAAAAAAATTAGAAAAAGAATTTAAAGAAAAAGAAGAGGCATTCGTAGAAAGAATGGTAGCAATATATGAAGATGGACAAACAACATATCTTGATATGTTATTATCTTCTGATAACATTGTAAGTTTTATTTCTAGCTACTATATGATTTCTGAACTTGCCGAAGCAGACAAAGCAATGATGGATTCAATACAACAACAACAAAGTAAAATAGAAGAAACAAAGAAAGAACTTGAAAATGAAAAACAAGAAATTGTTACATCAAAAAATAAAATAGAAGAAAAAACAAAGAATTTAAATAATGCTAAAAGTTCAAAACAATCAAAAGTAAATTCACTTACTGCACAAGAAAAGAAATTACAAGCGCAAATAGATGAATTTAATTCAGCAATCAAAGAAGCACAAAAAGAAATAGATAAAGCAATTAAAAATTCAAGTGGATATCAAGGAAGTTTTTCTGGTACACTAAGTTGGCCTGTATCAACTTCTTCATATGGATATAACATTATTACATCTGGGTACGGAAGAAGGGATCAACCAACAGCAGGAGCTTCAACAAGTCATAAAGCATTGGATATAGGAATAAGTTATCAAACAGTATATGCACCAGCAGATGGATATATAGTAACAGCTGGATGGCAATCTGGTTATGGAAACTTTATTATGATAAAACACTCAAATAGTTTATATACATGTTATGGACACTTATCTGGATACAAAGTTTCATCAGGACAAACGGTTACAAGAGGACAAGCAATTGCAACGTCAGGTAATACAGGTATTTCAACAGGACCACATTTACATTTTGAAGTACGTACGAATGGATCATATGATTCAAGAGTTAATCCATTGAACTACATTTCAGATAGCGTATATTCAAAATTAATATTTTGGTAATACATAAGTAAAAAACGGAAGGAGGCAAATATGAAACGAAAATTAATATCAATATTTTTAGTTGTTGTACTATTACAATATTTTTATAGTTTTGTATTTGCTGAAAATATAACTAATGAAGAAGCAGTTAATGAACAAAAAAACCTAAATGAAATGAATCAAGAAGTTACAGAACAAATTAATCAGGCAAATACAAAATTAGAATATGTTCAAAGCGAGTTATCAAATACAATGCTACAAGTACAAGAGCTAGAAGATAAAATATTGGGGTATCAAAAAGAAATGACAGGACTTTCTGATAAGCTTGATGCATTGCAAAATTCAATTGATGAAACGAAACAGAAACTTACTGTGGCTGAAGAAGAATATAATCAAAAAGAAGAATTACTAAGAGAACGCTTAGTTGCAATGTATGAAGATGGGGAAACTCAATATTTAGATATTCTTTTATCTTCTAGAAATATTGTTGAATTTATATCAGGTTACTATTTAATAAATGAATTTGTTGAATATGACAACACTCTTATGCAAGAAGTAGCAGAGAGAAGAGACGATATAGAAATAACAAAAACAAAATTAGAAAAAGAAGAAACAGAAATAAAACTTATAAAAGCAAAAAGAGAACAAACTACAGTTGTTTTACAAAATACAATTACATTACAAGAAAGTTATGCAAAAAAACTAAGTAAACAAGAACAAGAATTAAAAAACAAAATTACCGAATATAAACAAGAACAAGCTAGAATAGAAGCATTAATTCAACAAGCAACGAATAGTAGCAATAATTTAGACATACAATATACAGGAGGGGAAATGTTATGGCCTGTTGCTATATCTGGAACAGTAATAACATCTACATATGGAGTTAGAGAGCATCCTATTCAAGGTGTTATAAAAGAACATAGTGGACTTGATATTGGTAATGCTACATACGGATCACCTGTTGTTGCAGCAGCAGATGGAGTTGTAACATATGCTGGATGGCTTGGAGGATATGGAAACTGCGTTATGCTTAATCATGGAAATGGCTTGGTAACATTGTATGGACATGGACAGAAGATTATAACAGAACTACATAAAAAAGTAAAGAAAGGCGATTTGATAATGGAAGTTGGATCAACAGGTAATTCAACAGGACCACACTTACATTTTGAGGTAAGAGTAAATGGAAGCTGTGTTAATCCACTAAATTATGTAAAGGTGCCATAAAAATATAGGTTTATAGGTTTTCCTTAAAAACCTAAATATTTTTTTAAGGATATGTATTGTTAATGAGTGAAAATAAAGGTCAAAAAATTTATAGAACTATGATGTTAATAGTGATTACAGCTTTAATTACAGCTATAATTACTACAATAGTTGTATATAATAAAATGAATTTGACTACCGATGTAAAAAGTATTGCATCTAGTGGCGACAATTCAGGTTTAGAGTTGGCTCTATCAAAGATTAGAATGATTATGGAAAACAGATATATTGGAACATTAGATGATGAAAAAATGATAGAAGGAGCAATTAAAGGATATGTTTCTGGAGTTGGAGATGAATATACAGAATATTATACTCCAGAGGAAATGTCTGATCAGTTGGAAGTGGCAAATGGAAATTATGTTGGGATAGGGATATATATGCTTGTAGATAGCAATAATGGAAAAATTGTTGTTTCAGAAGCAATGAAAGATTCACCTGCTGAGAAAGCTGGAATAAAATCAGGCGATATTATTACAAAAGTTGAGGGTGAAGAAGTAACAAAAGATAATGTAAGTGAAATGTCAAATAAAATTAAAGGTGAAGAAGGAAAAAAGGTAAAACTTGAAATTCAAAGAGGAGAAGAGACACTAACACTAGACGTTGAAAGAAAGAAAATTGTTGTAAGCCATATAGATACAAGAGTAATAGAAGATAATATAGGATATATTGAAATTACTGACTTTGATGGTGGCGCAGCAGCTGAATTTGAGAAAAAATATAAGGAATTGGAAGAGAAAGGAATTAAATCTTTAATTATAGATGTTAGAGGAAATGGTGGAGGCGTAGTAGACGAATCTATAGAGATCTTAGAGTTACTATGTAATAAAGGAGATACTTTATTAATAACCATTGACAAACAAAACAAAGAAACAGTTACGAAATCTACAAAGAATCAAAAAATAAAACTTCCAGTTGTGGTCTTAACAAATGGATATTCAGCTAGTGCTTCAGAAATATTTGCAGGGGCATTAAAAGACAATAATAGAGCAAAATTAGTAGGAACGAAAACATATGGTAAAGGCGTAATACAAACATTAATCAAATTATCAGATGGTAGTGGATTAAAAATGACTACTGAAGAATACTATACTCCAAATAAAAATAAAATAAATAAAGTTGGAATTGAACCTAATGAAAAAGTTAAATTGCCAACAGATATTAAAGAACTAACAGATGATAATGATACACAATTAAAGAAAGCGATTGAGTTGCTAAAATAATATATGTTAAGATAAATTAAAAGTAAAATTTCACTAAGTTGAATCTGTTTTGAAATAATATACAGAAACTTAGTGAAATTCTATGCTAGTATAAATAAAACAGAAAAATTTAAAAAAATTAAAAAATTTAAAAATATATATTGACAATTTATATAAAATTTAGTATACTAAACAGGTCGAAGGAAATGGGCGCATAGCTCAGCTGGGAGAGCATCTGCCTTACAAGCAGGAGGTCATAGGTTCGAGCCCTATTGCGCCCACCATTTCTAAAAAATATTTAGGAAACTAAATTTTTTTTAGTTTACAGCTTAATAATGTGTAAATTATTACACAGCCAAAACGTATTTATTTACGGCCTGGTAGTTCAGTTGGTTAGAACGCTAGCCTGTCACGCTAGAGGTCGACGGTTCGAGCCCGTTCCAGGTCGCCATTTTTTTATTAAATGTTAAATATTACGCCTCGATAGCTCAGTTGGTAGAGCAAGGGACTGAAAATCCCTGTGTCACTGGTTCGATTCCCGTTCGAGGCACCAATAACGTATCTGTTCAAACTAATAGAACAGATGATACAAAAATCAACCAGATTTTATTCCCTGGTTGATTTTTGTTTATTTAAAGTAAATGAAAAAATTTTCTCATAAAAGTGTTTGAAGTTTTCTTTTAAGATCATTGCTTTTATTGGAATTGAATGATATATTTTTCACATATCCAAACGAATCTTTTAGTACCATTTCTAATAAAAAAGTAAACAACATACCAGTTAGGGGCAATGGAAAAGGTAATCATGAAGGAAACGAATACACAGTTAAATCAAATGATACAGGTATAGAATTTGTATAGCAGATACATATTTAGAAAACGATCCAAAATACTTTATAAGTGATGCTGATTTGATAGTTGATATGAAAGATTTTGAAACAATAGATGAATTAGCTAGTACATTATTCCAGTTTAAAAATTATTATGAAGAAAAAAATCCGTTTAAACAGGGTGCCGATATACAAGTTAAAGTTCTCGAAAATGAGGAATATAAAAAGAGTATTAAACTTTCATCTAAAAGCTCAAAAATATCAGAAAATGATTTAAAAACAGATTTATTTGATATAAAATAGAAGTAATAAGAAATATTCAAAAACAACAATTAAAATTGAACAGTGATTACAATAAGTATTAAAAAAGTAAAGTTAGAGTTAATTCTCTAACTTTACTTTTTGTTGTTTTGTACCTGTAATAATTATATTGTAAATTTATAGGTGGGCTTTACAAAATTTACATAATAATGATATAATATATCATGTGATGATATTCATTAAATAAAAATTCAGTTAGGAGGAAATGCATTATGATTATCAAAACAAAAAAAGGCGACATTCTTAAAGGAAACGAAAAGCGGATAGCTTTTGCTGTTAACACTGAAGGCGCAAATGATGCGGGATTTGCTGGAATAATTTCTTATTTATTCTGGCCCGAACTTGCATACATTGGTGAAACTAAGTTAGGAACGGTGCTAACTAAAAAGGTTGATGACATTGAGCTTTTTGCACTTTGCTGTCATTCCTTAAAAAATGGCTGGAATGACCAGGAAGAGGTTATAAAAAAATGCTTTGATGCAATCCCAGGAGAAGAACCTGTGGCGTCGATTGCGATTGGTACAGGACTTGTTGGCTTCATAAGTGGAGCAAAATTTGCTTCGATTGAGGAAGGAATGGAAGCCTCAAAGAAAGAGATAATTCTCTACTATAATCCATAACTGAGAAAGGAAAAATTGAATACCGTAAAAAAGGGGACATTGTCTCCTTTTTGTAATTTATATTAAAATTTTTCTATAATTTATTGCAATTTACTAAAAATATGATATATTTTGTTAAAGAGATATTAAATAGTAAAAGGAGAGAACAGATGGAAGTTTATATTTTTATAAGTATAGTTGCTATATTAATAATTGGCTGTTTGATAATATATAATGGTCTTGTGAAATCTAGGAATTTAGTTAAAGAAGCTTTTTCAACGATGGATGTGTATTTAAAGAAAAGATGGGATCTTGTACCAAATTTAGTTGAAGTTGTAAAAGGTTATACATCATATGAAAACGACACTCTAACAAAGATAACAGAACTTAGATCAAATTCATACAATGAGTTGACGGTTAATAAAAAAATTAGCTTAAATGAGCAATTAACAGGTGCAATTTCAAGCATTGTTGCTATATCTGAAAAATACCCAGACCTTAAGGCTAGTGATAATTTTTTAAATTTAAGCAAAGAACTAACCAAAATAGAAGATGATATTGCAAATAGTAGAAAATATTACAATGGTACAGTAAGAATTTATAACAACAAAATAATGATGTTTCCAAGTAATATAGTTGCTGGAGTGTTTGGATTTAAAGAAGCTACTATGTTTGAGGCAAACATGGAAGAAAAAAATAATATTAAGGTGGAGTTATAAATGAAAAATAAGTTTTTAAAACTTGCTTGTATGTTATGTGTGTGTTTAGGGGTACTCATAGTTTGTAATGTGTCAAAAGCAAGTAATGAATATGCTGAATATACAATAGATAGCTATGACATAAAAATGATTGTAAACGAAAATAATACATTTGACATTACTGAGAAAATAACTGTTAATTTTACTCAATATAAACATGGAATTAATAGAAAAATACCAACAAGAAATACAATTCAGAGATTAGATGGAACAACTTCTAATAATAGAGCAAAAATTACGAACATAGAGGTTAGTGAAAATTATTCAACATCAACAAATAATGGCTATAAAATATTAAAAATAGGTAGCTCTAATAAAACATATATAGGTAAACATACATATACAATATCATACACATATGATATTGGAAAAGATCCTTTAAAAGACGCAGATGAGCTGTATTATAATTTAATTGGTACAGATAGTGATACAACTATAAGTAATGTTACATTTACAATAAAAATGCCTAAAAAGTTTGATTACGATGGAGATAAGCTGGGGTTTTCATCTGGATTAAAGGGTTCAATTGATAGTTCTAATGTAGAATATACTGTTAATAAAAATACAATAAATGGTTCATATATAGGAACTTTAGGAATAGCTGAAGGTTTAACTGTAAGACTTACATTGCCAGAAGGATATTTTGTAAGAGTTCAAGAAAAAGACGACAATTATGTAATATTGGTTTCAATTATAAGTGTTGCTTGTGTGATTGTATCTGCACTATTATGGAGATTATATGGAAAAGACAATAAAGTAGTTGAAACAGTTGAATTTTATCCACCAGAGGAACTAAATTCTGCTGAATTAGCGTATATATATAAAGGTGTTGCTGAAGATGAAGGAATTATATCTTTATTAATAAGTTTAGCTAATAAAGGTTATTTAAAAATAGAAGATTGTGGAACGAAGAGTTTTATACTTGGTAATGATTTTAGAATAACAAAATTAAAAGAATATACAGGGAACAATGAAACTGAAAAAGAATTTTTTGATGGGTTATTTAAGAAAAAGAATTCTGTAACTAATGAGGATTTATATGATAGTTTCTATAAGACCATAAGAAGTATAAAATCAAAATTAGAATCAAAGGAAAATAAAAACAAAATATTTGAAAAATCATCATTAAGTAAAATTATATGGTTAGCATTAATGTGTATAGTAATACTTTTATTGATTACTGTAAAACCAATTATTAATACCTCAGCAGGAGAAGATCTTCCTTTTTTGTTAGCTTTTCCAATAATTGGATTTAGTGTTATTCTTTTAGTTGGATTTAGACAAACAAATTTAATGATAAAAATATTTGGAATTGTGTGGGGGGCTCTGTTTGGGGGAATACCACTAGTAGTGGGAATTACTCCCATCTTAGTAGAAGAAGTGCCTCAATATCTTACATCATATATAATTGGGTTGATATGTATAGCTATAATAATTGTTTTTGCGAAAATTATGCCTAAAAGAACCAAATATGGAAGCGCAATGCTGGGAAAGATAAAAGGATTTAAGAGATTCTTGGAGGTTGCAGAAAAAGAAGAATTGGAAAATTTAGTTAGTGAGAATCCACAGTATTTTTACTATATATTACCATATACATATGCGTTAGGGGTTTCAGATAAATGGGTAAAACAATTTGAATCAATCGCTATGCAAGCACCAAAATGGTATACTTCACCAAATGGATTTTCTATGGATTCCTTTGGAAGATTTATGTCTTCAACAATGAAGTCTGCTCAATCATCTATGACATCAGCACCATCATCTAGTGGTGGAGGATCATCAGGTGGAGGGTCCTCAGGAGGAGGATCAGGTGGTGGAGGCGTAAGCTCTTGGTAGATCATCTGATATTACTTTTGACTATATGAAATGATAAAAGCGAAACGAGGAAGAAAAATGAAAAAAATAAATAACATATTATTCTATATAGCAATAATTATAACTACTATAGTAATGTTCGTATTTATAGGGCAAAAAAATGGTTGGCATGAGGATGAAATATTTTCATATGGATCATCAAACTATAAATATGATAATCTTTTCCTAAACTTTGGGGATAAAGATTCACTTAATCAATTAATAGATGAAAAAATTGTAGGAAAGAATATTGGAGAAACATTAAAAAATATATCATATTATTTAAAAAATGAAGATGAATTTCAAGATGAGCTAAATAAAAAAATAGCAGAGGAAAAACCAATATGGAAGACAAAGAAACAAGCAAAAGAATATATGACAGTGTCTTCTGATGAAATATTTAACTATTGGTCTGTTTACTACAATCAAGCAAGAGATGTGCATCCTCCATTATTCTACATGTTGGTGCATTTAGTATCATCAATTTGCTTAAATAATTTTACAAAGTATATTATCTTTTCGATAAATTTAATATTCTATATTGCAAGTTGTTTTGTGCTAAAGAAAATATTAAAATTATTTAATAAAGAAGAATTATCATGGATTACAGTGTTACTTTATGGTCTAAGTATGGGAATGATATCAATTGTAATGTTCCAAAGAATGTACATGATGCTTACATTCTTCGCAATGGTATATTTGTATTTAAATATAAATATATTTAAAAATTCATTTGAAATAGATAAGAAAACTAAAAGAAAATTAACAATAACAGTTATACTTGGATTTTTAACACAATATTATTTCTGTATTTATGCTGCATTAGTAGCGATAATATCAGCGATTTGTATGATAAAAAACAAGAAATGGGATTCGCTAAAAAGATATGTATGGTGTCATGTTAAAGCTGCAATAATTGGATTAATACTATTTCCAGCATCAATTTATCATATATTTTTTTCATACAGAGGAGCAGCAGGTGGAGTTGCAGAGGGTAGTTACTTAGGTAGATTACAAGAGTATTTAAAATTAATATTTTATGGATTCAGTATTCCTGAAATATTAGGATATATAACACTAGGCATAATAATAGCAATGTTTATAAGAAGAATAATAATTGCAAAAAGAAAAGATATTGCAACTTTAATATGTTTGCCAATATTCCTATTTGTATTAGTGATAGCTAAAATAGCGCCTTTTATAAATATTAGATATATATCAATTGTATTTCCAATTATAATAATTGCAGTAGAACTTGGAGTGGTAAGCTCAGTAAAAGAATTAATGAAAACAATAAAAAATGATAAAATACCACAGTTTATTAGAAAAAATGCATCAATAATAATTCTCGTAGTTATAGCATTAGTATCATCAGGTTATGGATTATTAAAAAGTAAGCCAGAATTTTTATATAATGATTATTCAAAAAGAATAGAAATTGCAGAACAATACTCTAATTTAAAATTTGTATATATAGGTCAATCTCCATTTAATCAGCTACAAGACATGGAAGAGTTTTTAAGATATGATAATTCAATAATAATAAATACATGGCAACTAGACAGATTAAAAGAAATCGATGGCTTGGATGATAATACAGAATTTATATTGAACATAAAATGTTGGGTGTCTGACTTTGATAAAACACTTAAAACAGTTCTTGAAAATACAGGAGCAAAAAATTATGAGCTTTTAATAGATGATGGACAAAGCAGAGTATATAAAGTGAAAAAATAAAATATAAAAAACCTTGAATTATTAAATTTGTTAAATAGTTCAAGGTTTATTTTATGTATAAAAATATAGGTTTTACATATATTACCTATTAGAGGTGAATAGTATGCTAAAATTTACAAAGATGACAGGACTCCGGAAATGACTATATATACATTAACTGTACAGGAAACAAAAGAATGGAGCATGTGAAAGAATTAGCAAAAAAATATAGTGATAGACATTTTGGAATAGGAGCAGATGGAATAATTTTAATTCAAGATAGCAATAATGCTGATTTTAAAATGAGAATATTTAACAGTGATGGCAGTGAAGCTGAAATGTGCGGAAATGGAATAAGGTGTGTTGGAAAATATGTATATGATAATGGATTAACTAAAAAACAAAATATAAGTATTGAAACACTTGCTGGAATTAAAAAGTTGCATTTAATATGCAATAATGATATTTGTGAAGAAGTAGAAGTGGATATGGGAGAACCCAAATTTAAAACTCCTGATTTTCCAGAAATACAGGGAGAAACAATAACAAGAGATATGAATATTTCTGTTGGAAATGATGAATATCGTTTTACTTTGGTATCAATGGGAAATCCTCATGCAATCGCCTTTGTAGAAGATGTAGATCAAATTCCGTTGGACAAATATGGACCAATTATTGAAAATAACTCTAAATTTCCTAATAGAATAAATGTTGAATTTGTACAAATAGAAGATAAAAATAATATAAAAATGAGAGTATGGGAACGAGGAAGCGGCGAAACCTTTGCTTGTGGAACAGGAGCATGTGCTTGTGTTGTTGCAGGTGGATTAAACGGATATACAGATGATAAAGTTACGGTGGAACTTCCAGGTGGAAAGTTAGATGTAAAATGGGACACAGATAATCATGTTTATATGAAAGGAAGCGCCACTAAAGTTTTTGATGGTGAAGTAGAAATATAAAAAATGTATGGAGGTTATATGGTAAAAGTTAATAAAAATTTTTTACGATTACAACAAAATTATTTATTTTCTACAATAGCAAAAAAGGTAAAACAGTACCAAGAGGAACATCCTGATAAAAATATAATAAAACTAGGAATTGGAGATGTAACACTTCCAATTCCTGTGACGATTACTGAGGCGATAAAAAGAGCAACAGATGAAATGAAAAACAAAGGAACATTTAGAGGATATGGACCTGAGCAGGGATATGACTTTTTAAGAGAAAAGATTATCAAATATGATTACCAACAAAGAAACATTGATATTGACCTTGATGAGGTATTTGTCTCAGATGGTGCAAAATGTGATACTGGAAATATTGTTGATTTGTTTGATAAAAATTGTATAGTTGCTATAACTGATCCTGTATATCCAGTATATTTAGATACAAATGTAATTGCAGGTAAAAGCGGAGAATATGACGAAGAAAGAGGAACATATGATAGAATAGTATATATGAAATCAACAGAGGAAAATAATTTTGAGGTTAGTCCTGAAGATCTAAGTAGAGACGCGGATCTGATTTACTTATGCTCACCAAATAATCCAACAGGTACTGTACTCAGAAAAGAAACTCTTATTAAATGGGTTGAATATGCAAAAAAACATCATAGCGTCATTTTATATGATGGTGCATACGAAGCATATATACAAGAAAAAAATGTGCCACATAGTATCTATGAAATAGAAGGAGCAAAAGAAGTGGCAATAGAATTTAGAAGTTTCTCTAAAACAGCAGGTTTTACTGGACTAAGATGTTCATATACTATTATCCCTAAAGAACTGAAAGTAGAAGGAGTTTCACTAAATGAATTATGGAACAGAAGACAATGTACAAAATTTAATGGAGTACCATACATTATTCAAAGAGCAGCAGAAGCTGTATATTCTAAAGAAGGAACAAAAAAAATAAAACAAAATATTACATATTATAGGCAAAATGCAAAAATTATAAAAGAAGGATTGGATAAAATTGGAATAAACTCATATGGAGGAGAAAACTCTCCATATATATGGATGAAAGTACCAAACAATATGAAATCATGGGATTTCTTTGATATCCTTCTAGAACGAGCAAACGTTGTTGGTACACCTGGTGTGGGATTTGGACCAAGCGGAGAAGGGTATTTTAGACTAACGGCTTTTGGTGATAGAGAAAATACAATAGAAGCTATAAAAAGAATACAATCATTAAAATATTAAAAATTTTAAAAACTCTAAAGTGAACGGCTATACTTATTAATAAAAATATAGCTGTATACTTTAGAGTTTTTTTCATTAATGAATTATAAAAATTATAGTTCTTTTATTGCATTTCTTGCAAGTTCATCACATCTATTATTAAATTCATTATCTGCATGGCCTTTTACTTTAATGAATTTAACAGAGTGTGTATTGGTAAGGTCTAATAATTCTTGCCATAACTCTTTATTTTTAACATCTTTTTTATCGGCAGTTTTCCAATTGTTCTTTTGCCAATTTATAATCCATTTTTGTAGGAAGGCATTCACAACGTAAGCACTATCACTGTATAAATTTACTTTACAAGGATATTTTAATAATTTTAATGCTTCTATTACAGCTGTTAATTCCATAACATTATTTGTAGTAGATTTTTGACCTCCAGAAATTTCTTTTTTTGTTTCTTTATACATTAAAATAGCTCCCCAGCCTCCAGGACCGGGATTTCCTGAACATGCACCATCTGTGTAAATTGTAACTTCTTCCATAAAATTTATCTCCTATTGTAAAAAAATATATTTTATGATATTATATCAATAAATTGAAATTTGTACAAGTAAATGCCTAAAAATAGGAGGTGATTTTCATGAGCCAAGTTCTTGGAATTATAGGAGAATATAATCCATTTCATAATGGACATTTATATCATATTGCTAAATCAAAAGAAGAAACTGGGGCTAATTATGTGATTTGTGTTATTTCAGGTAACTTTGTTCAAAGAGGAAATACATCAATTATTAATAAATGGGCAAAAGCAAAGATGGCTTTGGTAAATGGAGCGGACCTAGTAATAGAATTACCTACTATCTACAGTATATCAAGTGCAGAAAATTTTGCTGAGGGTGCTATAAAAATATTAAATTCACTAAAAATAGTTGATACACTATCTTTTGGAATGGAAACAAAAGATATATCGATATTAAATAATATTGCAAATGTGTTATATGCTGAACCAAAAGAATATGTAACAATACTGGCTCATGAGTTACAAAAAGGAAATTCTTTTCCGAAGGCCAGAGAAAATGCATTAATGATGTATTTGAATGATATAAAAAAATATGCTAATGTATTATCTGGATCGAACAATATACTTGGAATAGAATATTTAAAAGCACTTAAAAAGACTAAAAGCGATATTATGCCTGTAGGAATAAAAAGAGAAAAAGTTTTATACAATGATGAATATATGGTAGATGAGTTTGCAAGTGCGACTGCAATTAGAAAGATGCTAATGACTAGACAGTTTGATGATATTAGAAAGACAATGCCAAGATCATCTTACCAAATATTGGGACAAGAATTAAAGGATGGGCACTATGTAATAGATCTATCTAAATTTGAAAAGGAAATAATGTATGCACTAAGAAAGATGACAATTGAACAGATTAAAAATTTGCCAGATGTTACAGAAGGATTAGAGGTTTCTATAAAAAATGCTGCAGAATCATGTAATAAATTAGATGATCTAATTAATATTATAAAAAGCAAGAGATTTACACAAACAAGGATTCAAAGAATTTTGTTATATGCATTACTTGGAATAGATAAGAAAAAAATGGATGTTGCAAGAAAAATAAGCCCATATGTAAGAGTATTAGGACTTAACAACAGAGGAAAACAATTATTGTCAGAGATAGTTAGAAACAATCCAAAAATAAATATCGTAACTTCTGTAAAGAAATATATGGATAATGTAGGCAATAAAAATTTAAAAGAGATGTTACAAACAGACATATTTGCAACCAATATATATACTTTGGGATATGAATCTGATTCATGGGCAAATTTGGATTATACAAATAAAATAATTACTATGTGATTTTTTAAAAATTTTATTTAAAAGGAAATTTGATATGAAGGTAATAGGAATTACAGGGAGTTCTGGATCGGGGAAAAGTACGGTGTGTGATATCTTAAAAAGAGAGTATAACGTAAAAATAATAGATGCTGATAAAATTGCAAAACAATTATCTAAAAAAGGAACCAGTTACTTAAATAATATTGTTAAAGAGTTTGGAGAAAATATTTTAGATGAAAAAGGTGAACTAGACAGAAAGAAATTAGCTAATATTATTTATAGAGATTCAGAGAAAAGAAACAAATTGAATAACTGCACATTTAAATATATAAAAAATGAGATTGAAAGAGAAATTAAAAAGGACAATGGTGCATCAACAATTATAATTGATGCACCATTGTTGTTTGAATGTGAATTAGAGAATGTGTGTGAATGTGTAATAGGAGTAATTTCAAACAAAAATATGCAAATTACAAGAATTATGTCAAGAGATGGAATTGATTGCATAGAAGCAGAAAGAAGGCTAACTTCACAGCAAACCAATGAATTTTATATAGAAAAGTGTAATGAAATTGTGGAAAATAATGGTAATATAGATGATATGAAAAATAAAGTAAAAAAGATAGTTGAAAAATGTAATATTACAAAGAAATTACATTAATATTACAATAATATTACATTTGGACGTATATATTGAAATTAAATGTATATTATCATATAATTTACTTAGAAAAATGCGAATTAATATATACAAAAGGATAAACCTGAATAGGGGGAAGTTAAAATGGATACAGAGACATTTGCAGATTACATCTTATCTGAAAAAGATTGGATTAGAAAAATGGAAATCGTGTATTATTTACAAAAGAAAACAGGAATTTTCTATGATAATTCTGTTGTTTTTAAAACGTTTTTAGCGAAACTTTTCTTAGATAATACAGACTTAGGATTAGATGAAAATATTGTTATAACTGCTTGTTTACTATGCAATTGTAAAAAGAGTACTGGACCACAAGATCTAACTAAAATAAGATCTTATGCAAAAGAAGGGGCAGATTATTTAAGACAATTAGGATTTTCTGATAGATTTTGCAGAATATGTGAGGGTGTAAATAGATATAGTGAAGTTTATCCAAGAGAAAAAGAAAGCGATGTTTTAGAGTTGGTTGATCAATTTGGAGGTATGCTTTTAGATAGACCAGAGAGAATTGCTTTTAAAACAGACGAAGCTTTGGTGTTATTAGAGTACAGAAATTTAAAGGATAAAAATAATAGATATTTACAACAATTTAAAGATTTTGTAAATAAAATGGAGGAAATTTTAGTATGATAAACGTGAATGGTATGGTAGGAAGTATTAGTGCTGTAGCAAGAATGATGAATAGTACTGCAGATGTAATATCAGCAATAAAAAATGTTAAACAAGCCAATGATAAAATTAGAGAAGCAATAAACAGCAAAGATAGTAAAAAACAAAATAAAGTACAAGAGAAGGATAAAATAGTTACAGCAAAAGATGTAATGCAAGAAATGTATAGAGATGGAATGAATGAAACTGAAATTGGCGATAGATAGAATATAAGTTGAACGTATACAAAAGATTGGATAAAATATTTACGCCAATCTTTTCATTTTGTCTAATATAGAAATAATTATAAGTAAGAAAAGAGGAAATATAAATGAATGAAATATTTGCAGATTTACATGTACATATTGGAAGAAGTGAGAATGGAAAACCTATTAAAATTACAGCAGCAAGATCGTTAAACTTTGCTAATATTGCAAAGGAATGCGCGGATAGAAAAGGAATCAACATGGTTGGAATTATAGATTGTGCTTCACCATATGTAATTGAAGATATTGAAAATTTTTTGAAAAATGGAGAAGCATATGAAATAGAAGATGGAGGAATTATTTACAAAGATAAGGTTTGCATTATTTTAGGAAGTGAGATTGAAACATCTGAGGTTAATGATAAAGGAAAAACGGGAAGTGCTCATAATTTGTGCTATTTTCCTAAACTTTCAGATATAAAGGCATTTTCAAAAGAAATGCAAAATTATATACATAATATTACTCTAAGTTCACAAAGAGCTTGTATTTCTGCATATCAGCTTGTTGACATTGTTGAAAAACATAATGGAGTCTTAATCCCCGCTCATGCATTTACACCACATAAAAGCTTTTATGGAAATTGTACAAGTAGATTAAGCAGAATATTTAAAGAAAAATTTGATAAAATTTTTGCAATTGAATTAGGCTTAAGTTCAGATACATTTTTAGCAGATCAAATATCAGAACTTGAAACAAGAACATTTTTAACGAATTCAGATGCTCATTCTTTACCTAAAATTGCAAGAGAATATAATAAATTATTAGTACAGGACATCAGTTTTAAAGAATTAATGAAGGCTTTAAAAAATGAAGATGGAAGAAAAATATTAGCAAATTATGGATTAGATCCAAAATTAGGAAAATACCATAGAACGTTTTGTGAAGTTTGTGGGAAGGCAATTGAAGGAAAAGCGCCTGTAACACATTGTAATATGTGCGATAGTAGCAAAATTACAATGGGGGTTTTTGATAGAATTGAAATGATTAAAGATAAAACTGAAACTAAAAGTCCAGAAATGAGACCACCATATATTTATCAAATTCCATTAACTTTTATGCCAGGAATTGGTGGAAAAACAATTGATAAATTATTGCAACATTTTGAAACAGAAATGAATATTTTACATAGACTTTCAGAAGATGATATAGAAGCTGTTGCAGGAGAAAAGATTGCTCATTTAGTTATAAATGCACGTGAAGGAAACGTACATATCCAAGCTGGTGGCGGGGGTGTGTATGGTAAATTAACAGCAAACTAAAATTGCTTGTTCTAAAACTTATTTTATCGAATAGACATTATGTATAAAACTTTTGGAGGATAAAATGAGAGAAACAAGAAATAAAAGAAAAATTCAATTAAAAAATATCATATTAGATAATATATATCAAAATTTAAAAGAATATATTATTGTAACAATCATATTACTAGTTGGAATTATAGCAGGTGTAATTTTTATAAATAATATTAGTGAGAGCCAGATACAAGAAATCAAACAATATATTATTAGTTTTATAGATAGTTTAAAGGAAGAATATTCTATTAATAGAGTTAATTTGCTTAAAAATTCATTGTTAGAGAATTTAAAGTTTACAATAGGAATGTGGTTTATAGGATCAACAGTTATTGGAATGCCGATTGTACTAGGAATTGTGTTATATAGAGGTTTCTGCATAGGATATACAATATCATCTGTAATATTAGTGCTTCGGTACACAAAAGGGAATTATCTTTTCACTATTTACTATATTACTTCAAAATATTATTTTTGTTCCAGTTTTAATTGCATTAGCAGTTAGTGGTATAAAATTATATAAATCTATTATGAAAGACAAAAGAAAAGAAAATATTAAAATAGAGATACTAAGGCATACATTTTGTTCAATTGGTTTATTTGTGTGTTTAATAATTTCATCATTAGTAGAAGTATATATATCTACAAATTTATTAACAGCAGGAATAAATTTATTTTAAAAATATTTATGAAATTTGGAAAAATGTATTTACTTTTTTGTCGTAATTTGATATAACATATACGATGTTTATGTAAATTACAAACATTTAGAGATTAATATAAAGGGGTTAGAGCTAAAATGGAAAAACATATTAAACAATTCTTGGATTTTCTTCAAAATGAGAAAAAATTATCAAATAATACATTACAATCATACAGTAGAGATATTAATCAATATAAAGATTATTTAGATAAAAATCATGTTAACTACTTAAAAGTTGATAATGCACAAATCAATGAATATTTAAAAAATTTACAAGATATAGGAAAGAAAACATCAACGATATCAAGAAATTTAGCTTCTATTAGATCTTTTTATCAATATTTAATTAGAATAAAGAAGATAAAAAATGATCCAACAGAAAACATACAATCACCAAAAGTTGAAAAAAGAGTTCCTAGTGTTTTGACATCGCAAGAAGTAGAATTACTATTGGATCAACCAAAAGATATTGACTTAAAGGGAACTAGAGATAAAGCAATGCTAGAAGTAGCATATGCAACTGGAATGAGAGTAACAGAAATTATTTCTTTAGATTTAGAGGACGTGAATTTAGAGGAAGGTTTTGTATCTTGTAAAGCAGTAGGAAAACAAAGAAATATTCCATTAGGTTCTATGTCTATAAAGGCTTTGAAGGAATACATAGAAGAAGCAAGACCAATTATGATAAAAGATGAAAATGAAAAATCATTATTTGTAAATGTGAACGGAAAGAGATTAACAAGACAAGGGTTCTGGAAAATAGTTAAATTCTATAAAGAACAAGCTCATATCACAAAAGATATTACTCCACATGTGCTAAGACATTCATTTGCAACCCACTTATTACAAAATGGTGCTGATTTAAAAGCAATTCAAACAATGCTTGGACATTCAGATATATCTTCAACACAAGTATATATGCAATTCCAAGACAGTGGATTAAAAAATGTATATAAAAAGGCTCACCCAAGAGCATAAATAAAAAAATAAATATATAAACAGGTTATATTTTTAAAATGTAGCCTGTTTTTTCTTACCAAAAATATTGATAATAAAAATTAAAATTGGTATAAGAATAAAAAATGTGAGGGAATATCAAAAGATGAAAAGAAAAATGAACAAAGGAATAACTTTAATTGCATTAATAGTAACCATAGTGATATTAATAATACTTGCTACAATATCAGTTAATTTTATTTTTGGTGAAAGACGGAATTATAAAAATGACAAATCAGGCAAAAGAGTTAGCAGAAAAAGCAGAGATAGGCGAGAGATTAAAACTTGCTGTAAATAATATAATTATAGAAAAAGAGAAAGATAAAAATGAATTAAGATATTATTTTACAACCAAAGAGACATTTGTTAAATATGGAGAGTTTGATACCAATACATATAACATACATTCATATGAATTAACAGATAGTGAAGCAATATTATATATAAGCAAAGGAAATGGAAACAAATATAAATATACAATTGATCTTGAAACAGGACAAATATCTTCAGAGGATATTAAGAAGGTTGAATATCATATAACGTACAACTTAAATGGGGGGAATTTTAATACTAAGCAAGAAGTAATAGAAACTTTATATTGAGAATACAGTAGTAGCTTTTCCCATTCCTAATAAAGAGGGTAGTGAATTTGAGGGGGTGGTATTTAAACAGTGATTTTAGTGGAGATAGAATAGATAGAACAACGAAAGATATGACAGTAGATATTAGTTTATATGCTAAATGGATAGAAGAAACAGATCAATCGTATTTTACATATTCATCTACAGGAGAAACAATAACAGGACTATCAGAAAAAGGCCAAACAGTTTACAATAATGGTGAACTTATTAATTTGGTTTTACCAAAAAAACATAACAACATAGAAATAACTACAATAGGCTCAGGTGCTTTTAAAGGATTAGATAAATTAGAAAAAATAGTTATAAATAATAATATAACAACATCAAAGGGAATGGAATTTTATGAGTGTGCAAATTTAAGAGAACTAACAATACCAATATCACTAAGTATGTCAACTAATTCATTTACAGGGTGCAAAGGAATAACAAAAGTAACATTTACAAAAGGGACAGGAGAAGGAGTGGATTACACAAATGGTTCAAGATATCAATATACTCCATGGTATATATCAAAGAATAATGAGATTAGTTTTATATTAGATAAAGATATTAAATCAATAGGAGCTAGTACGTTTAGAAATTTATCAAATGCTTCTTTCTACTATAGAGGAAGTGAGGCAGAATGGAGTAATGTTGTAGTAAATTCAAATAATACAATTACTATAAAAGAATATAATTATAGTAATTAAAATATGTAAGAAAAAACCTCTTGACAGTTTACAATAATACATATAAAATATATATGTAAGTAAAAATATATTCTAAAATAGTTATATATATTTATGGTACATTGAAAATTAAATAGAAAGAGGTGTAATGATTATGGATATAATAATCAATATCGCCATTTTTCTAATCTCAGCAGTTATATTCACATTTGTTGGAGTATATATTAGAAAGAAAACTGCTGAATCTAAAATGCAAAGTGCAGAAAATGAAGCAAAAAAAATAATTGAAATGGCAAAAATAGAAGCAGAAAATAAGAAAAAAGAGGAAATCTTCAATGCCAAAGAAGAAATTATGAATGCTAGAAAAGATTTAGATCAGGAGATTAGAGAAAGAAGAGGCGAAGTACAACAACAAGAAAGAAGAATTATTCAAAAAGAAGAAAACTTAGAAAGAAAGATTGACTTAGCTGAAAAGAAAGAAAAAGATCTTTTATTAAAAGACGAAGAGCTAGAAAAGAAAAAGAACGAATTAGATGAAATATTAAATAAGCAATTACAAGAATTACAAAGAATTTCTGGGTTATCTCAAGAAAATGCAAAAAAACAATTACTTTCTGAATTAGAGAAGACAATTACAGCTGAAAAAGCTGCCTTAATTAGAGATATGGACTCAAAAGCCAAGGAAAATGCAGAGAAAAATGCAAAGGAAATTCTTGGATATGCAATTCAAAAATGCGCAGCAGACCATACCTCAGAGACAACTGTATCAATAGTAGAACTTCCAAATGATGAAATGAAAGGTAGAATTATTGGTAGAGAGGGTAGAAATATTAAAACTCTAGAAACATTAACAGGAATTGATTTAATTATTGATGATACACCAGAAGCTGTTGTTATTTCAGGATTTGATCCATTAAGAAGAGAAGTTGCTAAAATAGCTTTAGAGAAACTTATTGATGACGGAAGAATTCATCCAGCAAAGATCGAAGAAATGGTAGAAAAAGCAAAGGAGCAAGTTGAAACTATCATAAAAGAAGAAGGAGAAAGAGCTGTTTTGGAAACAGGAGTAGTAGGATTACATCCTGACCTAGTAAAATTACTTGGTAAATTGAAATATAGAACAAGTTATGGACAAAATGTATTAAATCATTCAATAGAAGTATCAAACTTAGCAAGAATTATGGCTGATGAATTAGGACTAGATACTAAACTTGCAAGAAGAGCTGGATTATTACATGATATAGGAAAAGCTTTAGATCACGATATGGAAGGAACTCACGTAGAAATTGGTGTTGATATTTTAAAGAAATACAAAGAAAATGAAAACGTAATCAATGCAGTAGAAGCTCATCATGGAGATGTTGAACCTAAAACTATTGAAGCTGTTTTAGTTCAAGCTGCAGATGCGATCTCAGCTTCAAGACCAGGAGCAAGAAGAGAAACACTTGAAACATACATTAAGAGATTAGAATCATTAGAAAAAATAGCTGATTCATTCGATGGTGTTGAGAAATCATTTGCTATACAAGCTGGTAGAGAAATAAGAATTATAGTAAAACCTGAAAAAATATCAGATGATCAAATGACATTAATGGCAAGAGATGTTGCTAAAAGAGTTGAAGATGAAATGGAATATCCAGGACAAATCAAAGTTAATGTTGTTAGAGAGACAAGAGTTGTAGAATATGCTAAATAATAATATATAGTAAATAAGAATACATCGCTAGTATTAATATAATTGATGCTAGTGGTGTATTTTTTTGTTAAAAAGAATTACACATAAAATTTACTTGATTAATTGAATTTTTTATAGTATGATTTTTTTGTAATAAAAAATAAATAAATAAACTTGCAAATTATATAAATGTTATTATACTAAAGGAGGAAAGATATGAAGATTTTAGCGGTAGGAGATTTAGTAGGAGATATAGGATTAAAAAAATTAAAGGAGACGTTGCCAAAACTAATAGAGGCTGAACATATTGATTTTGTAATTGCAAATGTAGAAAATGTTGCGGGTGGTATGGGAATAACAACAAAAGATTTTAATATTTTAGATAAAATGAAAATTGACGTTATGACAATGGGAAATCATACATGGGGTAAAAAAGATATTTTTTCATTTATAGATAATCAAAAAATATTAAGACCAGCTAATTATTCAAGAGGTGTACCAGGAAAAGGATACGCAACATATATGTGTAAAGGGAAGAAAATTTCTGTAATTAGTTTGATAGGAAGAACGGATATTAATGTACTTTCTGAAAATCCTTTTACGGTTGTTGAAGATATAATAAATGAAATAAAAGAGAAAACAGATATAATTATTGTAGATTTTCATGCTGAAGCAACAGCTGAAAAGATTGCTATGAAGTACTACTTAGATGGAAAAGTAACAGCTATTTTTGGTACGCATACACATGTTCAGACAGCAGACGAACAAGTAACTGAGAAAGGTACAGGATATATTACAGACTTGGGCATGACGGGTCCTAAGAATTCTGTAATAGGAATGGATGTTAATGCATCTGTAAAAAGATTTGTAACTTCATTACCAGAAAGATATAAATTAGCAGAAGGTGAAGCAATGCTTAATGGGTGCATATTTGAAATAAATGATGAAACTTGTAAAACGGAAGACGTTTTGAGAATATATATAGAATAATTGTCGAGACATGTCAAAAGTACACGATGAAAATTTCCTGTTTTTTCCAAAAACACCTAGACTTTTTTTGCAAAATATATTATAAATATTCTTGTGATTAAAAACAAATAAAAAAATATAGGAGGCAAAAAATGGAAATTTTAAAAATCTCATCAAAGTCAAATCCAAATTCTGTAGCAGGAGCAATAGCAGGTTTGGTAAAGGAGTCTAGCAAAGCAGAGATGCAAGCAATAGGAGCAGGAGCACTTAACCAAGCGGTTAAAGCAATTGCTATAGCAAGAGGATTTGTTGCACCGGCAGGAGTAGATCTTGTTTGTATACCAGCCTTTGCAGAAGTAGAAGTAGAAGGTGAAGATCGTACGGGAATTAAATTGATCGTTGAATCTAGAAAATAATATAATTAGGTAATAAATTTTAATTAAATATAGGGGGGCACAAGTAATATAAAATATATTCTTGTGCTCTTTTGATTTAATTCTTGAAAAAACAAATTATATGATATATTATATAACCATATATTGTTAAGTTTGTTGGAGGATTTATGAAAGCTAACATAATTAAATATATTTTTATAATATTTGTTATTTTTATAATTGGATTTGCTATTTATAAAATATATAATCCAAAAAATAGTGTTGATAATAATGAACAGATAAACATAGTAGAAAATAAAGAACAAATTCTAACTAATATGAGAATAGGAATATCAGATTTTGATAATATAAATCCAATTATTTCTCAAAATAGGGACATTATCAATTTGTCTTCTATTATATATGAACCATTATTAACTTTATCAGAAAACTATCAATTAGAACCTACACTAGCAAAAGAGTATTCTAAAATCAATGAGAAAACTTATATAGTAAAGCTAAAAGATGATCTAAAATGGGAAGATGGAACAGCCATAACAGGGAAAGATGTGCAATTTACAGTTGATAAATTAAAACAAGGAAAATCAATATATTCAGACAATGCTAAAAATATAAAATCTGTTGAAATTATAGATGTATCAACAGTAAGGTTTAATTTAAATAAAGAGGAAAATTTTTTTGAATATAATCTAATATTTCCAATTATCTCGAGCAGTCAATTTTCAGGAGAAAAAGATTTCTTTAAATCAAGACTTGCACCAATATCTTCAGGTAAATATAAAGTTAAATCTGCATCTGTGGATTCAATGGAATTAGTGAAAAATTATAATTGGTATGGAAACAAGGAAAAAGAACCTAGAATTGATAATATTAAAATTATATTTTATGGAACAATGGGAGATGCATATAATAGCTTTAAAATAGGAAACATAGATATGATTTGCACATCTAATGTCAAGATAAGCGATTACATAGGTACAATTGGATTTACTACAAAAGATTATAAAGGAAGAGAATTAGATTTTATAAGTTTAAACTGTAAAGATAGATTATTGTCAAACAAGGAAGTAAGACAAGCAATAAACTATGCAATAGACAAGAAAAAAATTATTTCATCTGTATATGGTAATGAATATTATATTTCATCTTTTCCAATAGACTATGGAAACTATATGTACACAAAAGAAAGCAAATCATACTATAATCAAAATCAAGCTAAGAAGGTGTTAGAAAATGCAGGATGGAAATATCAATATGGAAGATGGGAAAAAACTGAAAATTATTCAACTAAAACACTTTGGCTAGAACTTATTGTTGATTCAAATGATAAGCAAAGAGTAAAAGTGGCTGATCTTATAGAAAAACAGTTAGAAAATGTAGGAATAAACGTATCGGTATATAAAGTTTCAAATTCATCATATAAGAGTTATTTAAAAAATAAAGACTATGATATGATTATTACAGGTGTAAATAATGGCTATAGTCCAGATTTGTCATATTTTTTAGGAGAAGGAAATATTGCAAATTATGAAAATCAAGAAGTTTTAAGCATTTTAAGTGATTTAAAAAATATTACAGATCAAGAAAAGATAAAAGAAAGATATAATAGACTTATTGAAATATATGATGATGAACTTCCATATATATGCTTATATAGAAATAAATCTAAAGTAATATATAGTATTAAATTAACAGGAGAATTTGAACCAAATAATTATAGTGCATATTATCATATCGAAAAATGGTATAGGCAGTAAAATGGTAATATAAAATTTTCAAAAAGTATTGACAAATTTTTTATTTAATATATAATAACAATACAAACAGATGTTTAAAAATAGGAGGAAAAATTTATGAATAATCAAAACTCAGAAAAAATGAAAGCATTAGAAGCTGCATTAGGTCAAATAGAAAAACAATTTGGAAAAGGATCTGTAATGAAATTAGGAGACGTTACGGCAATGGAAGTTGAAGCAATACCAACAGGAGCTTTAAGTTTAGACATTGCTCTAGGTATTGGAGGAATTCCAAGAGGAAGAATTGTAGAAGTATATGGACCAGAGTCTTCTGGTAAAACAACACTTGCATTACATATGATTGCAGAAGCACAAAAACTAGGAGGAGAAGCAGCGTTTATAGATGCAGAACATGCACTAGATCCAGTGTATGCAAAACATTTAGGAGTTGATATAGATAATTTAATTGTTTCACAACCAGATACTGGTGAACAAGCATTAGAAATTACAGAAGCATTGGTTAGAAGTGGTGCTATAGATGTAGTTGTAGTAGACTCTGTTGCAGCATTAGTTCCAAAAGCAGAAATTGATGGAGATATGGGAGATTCTCATATTGGTTTACAAGCAAGACTTATGTCACAAGCATTAAGAAAATTAGCAGGTGTAATTAATAAATCTAAATGTGTTGTTATATTCATCAATCAATTAAGAGAAAAAGTTGGCGTTATGTTTGGAAACCCTGAAACAACAGCAGGAGGTAGAGCTTTAAAATACTATGCTTCTGTAAGATTGGATATAAGAAAAATAGAAAATATAAAACAAGATGGAGAAGTAATAGGAAATAGAGCAAGAGTTAAGGTTGTTAAAAATAAAGTTGCTCCACCATTTAGAGAAGCAGAATTTGATATTGTATATGGAAAAGGAATATCAAAAGAAGGTAATATATTAGATATAGCTGTTAATTTAGATATTATAGAGAAAAGTGGATCTTGGTTTGGATATAATGGAGAAAGAATAGGACAAGGAAGAGAAAACGTAAAGAAATATCTTGTTGATAATCCAGAAGTAATGAAAGAAATAGAAAAGAAAATAAGAGAAAAATTTAATGAGGCATTTGAAAAAAGCTTGGGTGATGAAGAAAATGATGAAGAACAAGATACTGAACCAGAAGAGTAATAAATAATATATGTCATATAAAAATAGAGAGAGGCAGGATGCAATAATATGGATAATATAGATTGCTTAGAAGAATATGACAAACAAAAGACAAAGGTATTAAAGTATATTATATATAAAAAAAGAACAGAAAGAGAAGTAAGACAAAAATTTGAAAATACAATAGAACAAGAGATACTAGAAGATATTATAGAAGAACTTAAGGAAAACAGCTATATAAACGATAATAACTATATACAAAGAGCTATTGCAGAATATATTGCATTAAAGAACCTATCAATGAAGGAAATAAAATATAAGTTATTTGCAAAAGGTTTAAATAATGATATAATAGACGAGTATTTTTCAAATAACAAAGATGATTTAATTGATTATGAAATACAATCAATTAAAAATATATATTATAAAAAACAGTATTCAATGGATAAAGAAGAAATCAAACAGTTCTTAATAAAAAAAGGTTATCAGATGGAAAATATAAAAGAAGCTTTAAGTGAGGTAGAATGATGCAAAAAATATTGACATTAGAAACAAATAAATATGCAATTAAAATTGAAAATTTTGAAGGACCACTGGACCTATTGTGTCATTTAATAGATAAAAACAAAATGAACATATATGAAATAAATTTGTCAGAAATAACAGATCAGTATATAGAATATATAAATGCTATGGAAAAAATGAATCTAGAGGTAACAAGCGAATTTATACTAATGGCATCTACTCTTCTATATCTAAAATCTAAGAATTTACTGCCTTCTCAAGTTGAGGAAGAACAGGAACTAACGGAAGAAGAACTGGTAAAACGAATTATAGAATATAAAAAATATAAGGAAATTACAAAAACACTAAAACAATATTATCAAGACAATAATAAATGTTTCTTTAAACTACCAGAAGAAATAGAATTACCTAAACAAAAGTTAGAAAGAAAATATGAGAAAGAAATGATTTCATCTATATATGCTACTATCGTAGAAAAAAATAGCCAAAGATTGAATCAAAATGCCAAAAACATAGAAAAAATAGCTATTACAGAAACTTATAGCGTAGCAGATAAGGTTAAGACTATGTTTAAAGAGTTATTGCATCATAAAAAGTTTGTATTTAATAATCTATTTCCAAACAAGAAATGTTCTAGACCTGAGATTGTAACTGCTTTCTCTGGGTTATTGGAATTATCAAGAAGAAGCAAAGTGTTAACATCACAGCAAGAAACATTTGGAAATATAACAGTAGAAAAAAGAAAAGCTATAGGTAAATAATAAAAGGAGAAAGATGTACATGCTACATGAAATGAAATTAAATTCAAGTCCATTTGAAGGAATTAAAAATGGTACAAAAACTATAGAATTTAGATTATATGACGAAAAAAGACAAAAAATTAAAATAGGAGATAAAATAGAATTTTCAAAGTTACCTGATTTGCAAGAAAAATTATTGGTTGATGTTACTGATTTATATAGGGAAGATACATTTGAAAAATTATTTAGAAAATTATATTTGAATGAAGAAAAAATAATAGAAAAGACTAAAAATATGTATGAGATCTATTCATATGAAAAAGAACAACAATATGGTGTTCTTGGAATTAAAATAAAAATCAATGTAGATAGTTTAAAAGAAAGTATTGAAAAATACGTACCATATAATGAACAAGAAGAAGTAGATAAGAAAATAATGCTAAATTACATTAATGATTTTGATGATGTATTAACTAGACAAAATGAATACGGACATTTTACTAGTTCTGCATTTGTTTTAAACAAAGAAAGAACAAAAATTTTAATGATATTCCATAAAATATATAATTCATGGGCTTGGACTGGAGGACATAGTGACGGAGATAGCGATCTTCTATATGTTGCATTAAAAGAGGCGAAAGAAGAAACAGGAATAAAAGATGTTAAGCCTATTTCAAAAGATATGTATTCCTTAGAATTAATTAATGTAAACGGACACGAAAAAAGGGGAAAATATGTGGGATCGCATGTTCATCTTAATGTAACATACTTGCTAGAAGCTGATGAGAAAGAAAAAATACATATAAAAGAAGATGAAAATAGTGCAGTAAAATGGGTACCAATAGATAAAGTTTTAGAGACATCATCTGAAGCTTGGATACGAGATAGAGTTTATTCTAAAATTATTGATAAAATGAAGAAAGATGGAATTATAAAGAATATCTAATCTACAATTTGTGGTTTTAAATGTTTAAAAAAATAAAAAATGTAAAAACTAATACTAAATAACTTCAAAGGAGGTTATCATGGTATTAGTTTTTATTTTGTGTGGGATAGCTGTTTTTTTCGTAATTCTAATATTACTCTTATGCTTATCAACAATAAGAGTAAATGTTAACAAACTTAAATTGTCAAATATAGATAGTAATTATGGAGAAAACATAAAGGATTATTCCATAAATATCTCAATGTGCGTATTTAATAAAATAAAATGGCTATCTGTTAATTTGAATGATAAAAAAATAAAGAAAATACAGAATAAGATGAATATGCAAAAAATTGATTTAAAAAAACTTAAAGGAGATTTTAAACCTGATGATATAAAATTATTAAAAGAAATAAAAATTAAAATTGCGTATTTAGATTTGTTAGCGAGAATAGGAGTTGATGATGTTGTAGCAACTAGTTTTATTATATTTGCCATTACTATAATAATTTCATTACTATTACCACACGTAATAGAAGAATACAAAGATAAGAAGTACAACTATAAAATATTACCATTATATCTAAATAGAAACGCATACGAAATAAAATTAGATTGTATAATCGAGGTAAAAATGGTACATATTATCAATATAGTATATGTTTTTTTAAAGAAAAGGAGAGTAGATAGAAATGAGCGAACATCCAATAGAAGGCCTTATGGTTACAGCTATGAATAGTATACAAGACATGATAGATGTTAATACAATTATAGGTGAACCAATTGAGACAAGTAATAATGTAATTATTATTCCAATTTCAAAAGTAGGATTTGGTTTTGCAGCAGGAGGAAGTGAATTTAAAGGAGAAACAATTGATGAATATATGAAGAAGGAAAAAGAAGAGCAAGTTCAATACAGATTGCCATTTGGAGGAGGTGCAGGTGCTGGAGTAAGCATTTCACCAATTGCATTCTTGGTGGTACAACCTAATAATGTAAAATTATTGCCAATAACACATTCTTCAGCTATTGATAGATTACTAGATTATGTGCCAGATTTAATGGAAAAAATGAATTCATATTTAAATAGATCAATGCAAAATAAAAAAGAAGAAAAAAAGGAAGAAATGAAAAAAGCGGAAAGAGAAAGAAGAGAAGTTAGAGAGACACTAAACAATCTAACTGATACAGTTCAAAATGTTAATAAAATACATCCAAGAAAAAGTAAAATACAAAAACAACAACCATATGAATTTGAATATGAAGAAGATGATAATTTAGATGATATTGAAGACGAAAATGAGTAAATAAAATAGATTGATAAGTATAAACAAAATACTCCCGAATATATATTAATATAACGAATGGGGGTATTTTATTATGCAAAATAAAAAGTATATAAAAATTATAAGTGGAATTTTAATTATACTAACTATATTTTCATTTTCTGTTGTGTTTTCAGCATATGAAAGTGTATATGTATGGTCAAATCAATCTGAACCAATTACTAAACAAACAAGTGCGAAACCAAATATTAATGAACAAACTAAAACAACTACAGGTACAGAAAAAAGTGATGATCTAAAACTGGAGTCTGGAGGAGCAGTGCTGATAGAACAACATTCAGGGCAAGTATTATATGATCATAATATGCATGAAAAATTGAGACCGGCAAGTGTAACGAAGGTAATGAGCATACTATTAATAATGGAAGCTATTGATCGAGGACAAATTTCATTTAATGATAAGGTTCCTTGCACAGAAGATGCAGCTGCCATGGGTGGATCACAAATCTGGCTTGATGTAAGAGAAGAACTTACTGTTGATGAGATGTTAAAAGCAATTTGCGTAGTTTCTGCTAATGATTGCACTGTTGCAATGGCAAATTATTTATGTGGAAGCCAAGAAGCTTTTGTAGAAAAGATGAATGCAAGAGCAAAAGAATTAGGTATGAATGATACCACTTTTAAAAACTGCCATGGAATAGATGAAGATGGGCATGTAACTTCTGCATATGATATTGCGATAATGTCAAGGGAACTGTTAAATAATCATCCAACAATTACGAAATATACTACAATCTGGATGGATAGTTTACGTGATGGAAAATCAGAGTTGGTAAATACAAACAAACTAATTAGAAATTATAAAGGAGCTACAGGACTAAAAACTGGTTCAACATCAGTTGCTTTATATAATTTATCTGCTAGTGCAACAAGAAATGATTTATCATTAATTGCTATTATAATGAAAGCACCAACAACAAAAATAAGATTTTCAGAAGCACAAAGGTTACTAGATTATGGTTTTAACAATTATGAATATAAATCTCTTGCAAAAAAAGGAGAATGTTTAAAGAACGTAGATGTAACTAAAGGAATAAAGGAAAGCACGGAAGCAATTATACAAAATGAAGCTGGAATATTAATAAAAAAAGGTCAAGATAAAGAAATTCAACAAACCATTCAAATGAAAGAAAAACTAGTAGCACCAATTAGTGAGGATCAAAAAATAGGAGAGATTATATATTCTTTGGACGGAAAAGAAATTGCTAGAACAAATATTATTGCTAAAGAGAAAATAGAAAAAAAGACATTCTCAAATATACTTTCATATTTATATAAAAGTTGGTTTTGTTTGCTAAGATAAAATAATAATAGAATAGAGTGTCATACAATTATGACACTCTAAAGATTTTTACAACAACTTTATTATCACTAACAAAAGAATATAGTTTTATATCAAAATTATTGTTATTTTTAAATTTTAAATCCAAATAGTCATAAGCAACTGTGGCATCTTTACCATCTTCTATATAAGCAACATCTCTATCATGTTCATGTCTTTCAGTAATCTTAAGACCATCTACTCCAAGAGCAGCATTATAGATTGTGGTACTTACCTGACAGTTTCCACCACCAATTGCCTTTATTATTTTTCCATTTTTTCCAAATGCATCAGCTGGCTTGTAACCATCACTTGAATTTGGTTGTCCAACAATGTCACAAAAAGAAAATTCTTTACCAGATTTTACAACAGTCTCATTAATTCTAGAACAAGTGATTTTTATGTTCTTTAATCTATTACTATCGCTTGATTTTATAGGAGTTGAGAAACTATATAACTCAGTTTCTTCTGTTTGATTTGATTCGATTTGATTTGTAGAACTTTGACTTTCTAAAGATGTTCTGGTAGCATTATACTCACTATTAATTCTTGCATTATTATGTGTAGAATTATTTTGATCATTAAACCATTTGAATCCGCAAAAAGGCAGCCGCTATTGCAATAATAACAATTAATATGATAATTATATTTTTTTTCATATTTATCGATTCCTTTCGCTATTTTTTGACTAAATATATTTTCTGCATTATTTAAAAAAATATGTAAGAAAAATAATAAAAAATTGAATTGTTGACAAATTTTGAAATTATAGTATAATAAATATATGTGATGAAGGAGAAAAAAATATGATTGCTAAAATATGGAAAAAATTATTGCTATTTATTTTGATAATTGCATGTTTATTTAATATAGTAAATAAATTGGTTCATAAAGCATCTTTAGATAAAGAACTAGAAAGTTCAGCACAATATATACAAGAACAACAAATAAAAAATGCAATAAACAATTAAATTATTGGTAAAAATCAAAATAAAGCTTGAAAAAAAATAAAATGTATGTTATCATATAATACAGTGTTTTTTAATAAAGTAAGGGAGAGGTGAATACAAGATGAAAGAAGGATTACATCCAAATTATACAGAAACAACAATAACATGTGCTTGCGGTAATGTTATGAAAGTTGGTTCAACAAAGCAAGATATGAAGGTAGATGTTTGTTCAAAATGTCATCCATATTGGACAGGTAATTTAAAAAGAGAAACAACTGGTGGTAGAGCAGATAAATTCAAAAAGAAATATGGAATTGCTTAATTTAAAATATAATGTAGAGATTATTTGTATCTCATATAAAATAAAATGGTTACGTTATGCTAAACATAATATAACCATTTATTTTTTTGCATAAAAATTAACAAAAAAATCCAATATACTGTAAGAGGGATTTTTATGAACGAAAATGATAAAGAAAAACAAAAAAGTAATGAAGAGATATTTGTTATAAAAGAACTAAATAAAAAAATAGATAACATAAACTATGCATTATCAAGAAATAAAGTATTGGAACTAGTTGAATTGCTAGGTAATAGAAAACAATTATTGTTAAGAAACATATGGTCTGGAATAGCTAAAGGAGTTGGAATTGGGATTGGAGTTACAGTTATTACAGCTGTTTTAGTTGTAATATTACAGAAAATTGTAACATTAAATATTCCAGTCATAGGAAAGTATATTGCAGACATAGTAGATATTGTTGAAAGAAGTAGATAAAGTTCACTTTATAGATAGACAATCTTTTTAGATAATGATATAATACAAAAAACAATTGTTGGAGGTTGTTATGAACTGGGATAAAGAGATACTTAATAAAATTGATTTTGATAATATAAAGAATAAAGAAGAGAAGGAAAAGGTTGCTAAAAAGGTTGCTGAGAAGATTAAAAATGGAGATGTAATTGGGTTTGGATCAGGATCTACTTCATATTTAACAATACTTGCTATTGCCGAGAAGATGAAGAAAGATAGCATTCAAATAACTGCGATTCCTACTTCTTATGAGATTGAAATACTATGCCATTATTTAAATATACCAACTACTAATTTACTTAATAAAAAACCAGACTGGAGTTTTGATGGAGCAGATGAAGTAGATGAAAATAAATGGATGATAAAAGGTAGAGGTGGAGCGATGTTTAAGGAAAAACTAAATATCGCAAATTCTAATATTACATATATTTTGATAGATAACAGTAAATTTGTAAACAAATTAGGAACTAATTTTAAAGTTCCAGTTGAATGTGATTTTTATGCTGTTAATTATGTTAAAGAACAACTTATGCTACTAGGAGCTGAAAATATAGAAATAAGAAGAGCTGTATCGAAAGATGGTCCAGTAATTACAGAAAGTAATAATGCTATTTTAGATGCTAAATTTAATGAGATTTCAGAATGTTTAGAAAAAGATATAAAGTCAATTACGGGTGTAATTGAAAGTGGATTGTTTATTGGATACAATGTGGAGATTATTAATTGTTAAGAATTTACTTTAGATAGGTTAATTAAGAAATATGATAAAACAAGTACAGAATGGGAGAGATTAACATGTGGGGAGATATTGCAATTGCCTTCTTATTAGCTTTTATAACAGCGTTTATTATTACGCCACATACAATGAGATTGGCAAAAAAAGTTGGGGCAATTGATTTGCCTAATGATAGAAGAGTAAATAAAAAACCAATGCCTAGATTGCGGAGGTTTAGCAGTAATTGCTGGTTTTTTTGTATCAGCTATTTATTTACTAATTGTGATGAATTACGAGCACACAATAGATCTATTTGGAACGGAAAACTATTATATTAAATTGATAGGATTTTTTATAGGAATTATAATTTTAGGAATTACCTGCTATATAGATGATGTAAAAGGTGTGCCTAACATTGTTAAATTACTTGCTCAAATTCTTGCTGGAATTATTGTTGTAATGGCCGGAATAAGAATTGAAAATTTCAGATTACCTTTCACAGATAATAAGATTATAATTAATGAAGTGTTTTCATATATTTTAACAATTTGTTGGATTGTAGGAATTACAAATGCTATTAACCTAATTGACGGATTAGACGGACTTTCTTCAGGAGTCTGTTTAATATCGTGCTTATCGTTACTTATAATATTTTCATTAAATAATTCACCACTAATTGCAATAGTATTAATTACTGCATTAGCTGGGGCAATAGTAGGTTTTTTACCATTCAATTTTAACCCTGCAAAAACATTTATAGGGGATACTGGATCAAATTTTATGGGGTTTTCATTGTCCATTATCTCTATATTAGGAATAGCAAAAACATACACAGCTATTGTGCTAATTGCACCAATAATTGTACTTGCATTACCAATCTTTGATACGTTATTTGCTATAGTAAGAAGAATAATAAAAGGAAAGTCATTAAAAGCAGTTTTAAAACCTGATAAAGGACATTTACATCATAGACTAATGGCAAGAGGATATACTCAAAAACAAGCAGTTCTGATTATGTACGGAATTACTGCAATTTTAGGAATGTTTGCAATAATATTATTAGAAAGTGGTATTTGGAAAGCATTGTCGTTTGCTCTTCTAATCTGTGCAATTGTTGCTATTGGTTATAAAGATATTGTAAGAATATTTGGTGAAAAATCGGAAATTAAAATATATGAAAAAGAGATGCAAAAAATAGAAGAAGATATTGAAAAATCAGAAGATGTTAAGAAAAAGTACAGAGAAAACAAATAAAACTATTGAGGTGAAATAATGGAAGAAGATAGAATTATCAGTCCTGAAATAGCAGATGTGAGTGAAGAAAGATTAGAAAACTCACTAAGACCAAAAACTTTACAAGAATATATAGGACAAGATAAAGTAAAGGAAAATTTAAAAGTATACATAGAGGCAGCGAAGAAAAGAGGAGAACCACTTGACCATGTTCTACTATATGGGCCTCCAGGACTTGGTAAAACGACTCTTGCCAACATTATATCAAATGAGATGAATTCAAATATAAAAATAACATCAGGACCTGCGATTGAAAAACCAGGGGACTTAGCAGCATTACTTACTAATTTGTCTGAGTTTGATGTTCTATTTATTGATGAAATTCATAGATTAAATAAAAGTGTAGAAGAAATTTTATACCCAGCATTAGAAGATTATACATTAGATATTATGATTGGAAAAGGACCTAGCGCTAGATCTATTAGATTAGATTTGCCAAAATTTACACTAATAGGAGCAACAACTAAAGCTGGTTCACTTGCAACGCCATTAAGAGATAGATTTGGAATTGTAAATAGACTAGAGTTATATAATACAGAAAATTTAACAACAATAGTAAAAAGATCTGCCAATATTCTAGAGGTAAATATAGATGAGGATTCTGCAATTGAAATAGCAAAGAGATCAAGAGGGACTCCAAGAATTGCTAATAGATTGTTAAAGAGAGTTAGAGACTATGCAGCTGTTTTAGGTGATGGAAATATTACGCTTAAAATAACCAAAATTGCTTTAAACAAATTAGAAATTGATGATATGGGGCTTGATGATATCGACAGAAAGATACTAGAAACATTGATCGTAAGGTATCAAGGAAGACCGGTTGGAATAGAAACAATAGCAACTACAATAGGTGAAGAGGTTGAAACTGTAGAAGATGTATATGAACCTTATTTAATTCAAATAGGTTTTGTATCACGTACGGTCAGAGGAAGAATTGCGCTTTCAGCAGCATATGAACATATAGGAATAAAATTTGAAGGGTAGTAAATAATTTAGAAAGGAAAAATCAATGAAGATAAAAGAAAATAAAAGTAAGATACCTATCATATTATTGGTAGTTTGTTCAGCTTTATTTGCACTACCATCTTTAATATATATTGTGGAAAACAAAACAATTTATAGATTTTTCTGGGTTTGGACATTCTTACTTAAAAGGCCAGAAACACAAAATGAAAAGCTATTAAATACGGGACTATTTTTTGTATTATTTACAGCAATTTTTATTATATATTGTGTAATATTAAAAAATAATAAGAAAATATTTAAAAGCAGAAAACAGATATTTATACTAATAGCAATTATATCGCTGCTATTTTTAGCTATTATTCCATATACAAGTACAGATGTATATTCATATATTGCCAATGGTTGGTCTGCAGCACATTATGGTGAAAATCCATATTATACATCAACAGGACAAATAGTAGACAATACAGGTGAAATAGAGCCAATGTTTAATAAAGTTGCAAATTGTTGGAGATACGAAACAGTGGTTTATGGACCATTATGGACAATGATTTGTACAGTACTTTCATGGTTGTCTTTTGGAAATATAGATATTGCTTTAATAATTTTTAAGTTAGCAAATTTGCTTATACATATAGTAAATTGTATTCTTGTATATAAAATAACGAAAAAAAAATTATTCTTAATTATGTATGGATTAAATCCATTTGTATTATTTGAAGCACTTACAAATGTACACAATGATATCTTTATAGTATTGTTTATATTGTTAGCCATATATTTTGTTACAAGAAAGAAAAATTTATTTATTTCAGTCGCATTTGTTGCAATGGCAACAGCAATAAAGTATTTAGCTATATTAATACTACCATTTATAGTTTTATATGCCGTAAGAAAAAAAGAAGTAAAAGATAGAATAAAGTGCTGTGTGTTTTGTGGAATTGAATACATAGCAATAATTTTAATGTTTTACTTGATATATGTAAAAAATGATCTAACTGTATTAACAGGAGTCTTTATTCAACAAGCTAAATATAATAGATCAATATTTTATTTGATATATGAGTTGCTTGGTAGAAACATGCAATTGATTCCTATTATACAAAATACATCCTTAGCTGTATTTGCAATATATTACATATATGTTGTAATAAGAATCTTAATAAGCAAAAACATTAGAATACATGAGATTATGAAAAAATATAATTTTATATTGTTAATTTTTACATTTGTTTTAATTACTAATTTTAATCCATGGTATATTCTATGGTTTTATCCAACAATATTTTATATAAGAGGAAAATCTATAAAAAATATATTACATGTTTCATACGCAGCAGAGATGGGAAACTTGGTTTCATTTGCATTATGGAGTGAAGCTCAAAGATTAGGAATTACATATTTTATTACAATGTTAGTGTTAACAATAGGTTTAAATATTATAAATAGCGGAAAAATAGAAATAAAAAGTAGGAGAATAAAATGAAGTTATTAATGCATACTTGCTGTGCGCCATGTAGTGTGTATTGCATAGATAGTTTAAGAGAAGAAGGAATAGAACCAACAGTATATTGGTATAATCCAAATATTCATCCATATACAGAGTATAAAGCTAGAAGAGATTGCTTGAAAGAATATACAAAAAGTATAGGCGTTGAAGCAATTTTTGAAGAAGATTATGGCTTGGATGAATTTTGTAAAAATGTAATAAGTGATTTAAAAAATAGATGTGTTAATTATTGCTATAGGGTACGTCTTGAAAAAACAGTGAAGTATGCAAAAGAACATGGATATGATGCATTTACATCTACACTGTTTGTAAGCATATATCAAAAACATGAAGAATTAAAAAAAATCTGTGAAGAATTAGCAAATAAATACGAGATTAAATTTTTATATAGAGATTTTAGAGTAGGATTTAGAGAAGGACAAGCAAAGGCAAGAGAATTAGGATTATATATGCAAAAATACTGTGGCTGTGTGTTCTCAGAGGAGATGAGATATAATAGCCACAATACTACAAAGCCTAGTATTCCCAACGGTTACAAGATAGCAAGAGAACCTAGAATGCAAGTTGAAAAAATAGAAAATAAAGAAGATTATATTGATTTACTTTTAGAGGCAGATCCTTCAAAAGATATGATAAACAAGTATTTGAACGATTCTGATGTATATGCTTTAAAGAAGGGAGATGAGCTAATTTCTATTGCAGTTATTTTGCCTATTTCTAGGAAAACATTAGAATTAAAAAATATAGTTACAACAGAAAAATACAGAAATAAAGGTTATGCAAAAACACTTTTAAAATCACTATGTGGTAATTATAAACAAAAATATGACAGAATGTTGGTAGGAACAACGGAGAATAACATTCCTTTCTATGTTAAGCAGGGATTTGATAAATATGAGAAAACAATTAAGAATTTCTTTATAGATAATTACAATGAAGAAATTAAAGATGGAGATTTAATTTGTACTGATTTAATATATTATTCAAAAGAATTAAAGAAAAAAGTTAAAGATAAATAGTAATTTTTAGAGGAGATACTTATGTTTAATATAAAATGGATAGGAATAATAAAAGATGAAGATATACAAAAATATCAAAAAGGAAAATTAGATAGTAAAGCAGAAAAAATGAAAATGCCTAAATCATCTAAAGAACAAATGATAAAGGCTTTACCTTTTTTAATTCCAGTAATAATAGTAATGTTTTTAGTTATGTTTATTAAAACATACATAGCTAAAGATATTGTAATAAAAGGATGGGCAATTTTTATAGGATTATTCATAGGATTTGTTTTATTGTTTGTACATGAATTTTTACATGCAATTGTGTATCCTAAAAAAGTAACTAAATATATAGGGATTGTTAAGCCTTTTACTGCTGTTGCATTAGCTTCATATCCATTATCTAAGAAAAGATTTATACTAATGTGTCTACTTCCATATATTTTAGGAATAATTCCTTTTATATGTTTTATAATATCCCCTTCAAATAATTTGATTTTGAATGCAATATTATGGGGAATGGCATTTTTAGGAATGGCAAGTCCATATCCTGATGCGTATAATGTGTATCAAGTAATAAAACAAGTACCAAAAGGTAAAAAAGTACAATTTTATGAAGATGATACATATTATATTTAGAAATTACAATAAGTATGGCAAGTAATTCAGTTGAAAATTATCTGCCAATTGAGATATAATCTAAACGCAAGATAGTAATTTGTATTTATAAATTAGAAAGAGAGGAATATTTATGAGTAGTAAACAAAAAGTCTTTATTGTAATAGGAATGATAATAATTATAGGAGTAAGTTTTGTAGTTGGTTTATTTATAGGGCAACAAAATGCTCCAAAGAATGATTTAGCAATTAGGAAAGTAGTTGGGCAAACATTTTATGCAAATATTGAAAGTATAAAGCAATACAATGATGGTAGCTTCCACATTAATGTAAAAGGACTAGAAATAAACGACATAAATTATAGAGGAAATTTCACTTTTAAAGTAGATAATAGTATGGATATGACTTGGAGAGGCGAAAAGATTAAAGTTTCAGATTTCAAAGTGGGAAACAATATTGCAATTACTTTTACTGACGAAATGCTTACATCTATTAGTCCTACTCCATTAACAGAAGTTGTTAAAATACAAATTTTAGATGATGAAAGATAGAGAAAAATTACAAGTTATAGGAGAAATAAATGATAAGAAAATTTGAAAAAAATGATATAAATCCTGTAATGCAAATATGGAAAAATGAAAATATAAAAGCTCATAAATTTATATCAAAAGAATATTGGAAAAATAATTATAATTATGTAAAAGAAATTCTACCAAATGCAGAAATATATGTTTATGTTTTAAAAGAAAATATTGTAGGATTTATAGGAATAAATGAGAATTATATTGAAGGAATTTTTATTGATACAAATAATCAATGTAAAGGAATAGGAACATCTTTATTGAATAAAGTAAAAGAAAACAGAGATAATTTGACATTAAGTGTATATAAGAAAAATATAAATGCTATCAATTTTTATAAAAAGAATGATTTTATAATTACAAGCGAAAATATAGATAAAGATACAGCTGAAATAGAATACACAATGACTTGGAATAAGTAAGAGCCAAATTACAATTTAGTAATTAGTTAGAAAAATAGTAATTTATATGATAGAATGTTAAGTGAAAAAGGACAAGATAAAATGAATAGTAAAGAAATATTAGCAAAAATAAGAGAACTTTCTAATGAAGAAAAAAGGAAAATTAATTACGAGAAATTAAAGGAGATAATGGAATATATGACACCTGATGAAATAATTGAATTAAGTAATATAATTGGATATCCTGTTTTTATTAGATTATGTATGGGAGTATTACAACATAAAATTATTCTATTACAAGATGGTGCAGCAGCAATAATAATTAATAATGAAGGGAAAATATTACTTCAAAGTAGAGCTGATAGAGATTTATGGGGATTACCTGGAGGGTGTCAAGAATTAGGTGAGAGTTTTAAAGATACTATAATTAGAGAAGTTAAAGAAGAAACTAATTTAGATGTAGAAGAAAAAGATTTAGAATTAATAGATATAGTATCAGGAAAAACTAGAATAAATAGTTATCCAAATGGTGATGTTGTAATAAATAATACAGCCCTATATTGCATAAGACATTATACTGGAGAATTAAAATTGGATGAAGAATCTAAAGAAATGAAATTCTTTGACTTGAATAACTTACCTAAAAATCAAAATGATCCAGATTTAATAGAAATTTATAAAAAATACAAAAGAAAACAAATAGAAGATTCGAAAAAATAAATTATAAGTTATAAACTAATGAGGAGAGAAAAATAATATATGGAAGCGGACGAAATAGATAAACTAAGTGATGATCTTAATGCTATGTTAAGATCTCAGAGTTCAGATAGTTTGATACAATTTTTCGAAGATCATTTAAAAATTAAAATATCTGAAGATATTGATCTAGAAGATATGAATGATGAAAGAGCTGTGAAAATTTGGAAAGATCTAATGAGTAAAATTGAAAGAGGAGATTATAACCATTTTTTGCAGTTAATAAAAAATAATCATGATCATTTAATACTTTTGATGAAATTTTCATCAAAATCAGAGGATATAAAATCGCTCGTAGAAGATAGCGATAAATTAGGAATACCAGAATATGAGGTGCTAGATTTAATAAAAGCTACACATGATGTTGAATATATAAAAAGTTATATAAGGGATAGAGAAAAATTTGGAATAGCACATTATGATGTAATAGATTTGATTAAATCCACACATGATTCAAATTATATAAAAAGCTGCATAGAGGATAGGAAAAATTTAAGATTATCTCCAACTGAAGTGGGGGATTTAATTGAAGCTACACATGATGTTAAATATATAAAAAGTTGTATAAGCGATAGAAAAAAATATGGGATGCCATTACATAATATAGCACAATTGATCAAGTCTACACAAGATTCGGAATATATAAAAAAGTGTATCGAAGAAAACAGCAAGAATTTAGGATTACCGCTATACGAAATAGTCGATTTAATAAAAACTACAAAAGATTCAGAATATATAAAAGAATGTATTGCAGATAAAGAAAAATTTAGGCTATTGCCAAATGATATAATTGAGCTGATTAAAACGACGCAAGATAATGACTATATAAAAGAGTGCGTGAAAAATAGAACTAAGTTAAACCTGTCAAAATATTATATCGTAGATTTGATAAAAACTACAAAGGATCAGGAATATATAAAGAAATGTATAGAAAATACAGTTGAGTTAGGATTACTAAATTATGGAATAGTAGATTTAATAAAAGCTACACAAGATATGGAATATGTAAAGAAATGTATAGTTGATAGAAAAAAAATAGGAATTGGACAAAAAGGTGTAATAGATCTAATTAAATTTACTCAGGACAAAGAATATATAAAAAAATGCATAACAGATATGGAGTTCATAAGAGAAGATAAATCTACTACAGTTGAATTGATTTTGGCAAGTGGGGACATAAATTTTATACAGGATTGTGAAAATAGTCTTGATTTGGAGCAAAAAGATATTGAAAAATTAAGGGTGTTTACCACAGAGTCGAAAATTAATCTGCCTCCAAACATGACAATAGGAATAGAAATTGAAACTGAAGGCAAAGAAAATGATAACAGCGAATTAATAAAAAATTCTTTAAGAGATACTAGCTGGAAAGCAAAAGGAGATGGTAGCTTAGTAAATGGAACCGAAGTAGTGTCTCCTATATTAACAAGTAAGGACGGAAATGTATCTAATGAAATAAAAAGTGTTTGTGCAATTTTAAATGGAATACCTCAAATTATAAGTGAGAGATGTGGAGGACACATACATATTGGTGCGGATTATCTAACAGATAAGCAAGATTGGATTAACCTAATTGGAATTTGGACAAGTAGTGAAAAAGTATTGTATACTATATGTAATAAAGAAGGAGATATTCCAAGAGAAGGTGTTCCTCGATATGCACAACCGATATCTAAAAAAATTGAAGATGCTATGGAAAGTGGAACAATAAATTTAGATGGAGAAGAAGATCTTTTAAAATTTGCTAATGAAGTTGTACAAATTCAGGGGTCTAGATATTCTGGAATCAATTTTTGCAATGTGGGAAAATATGGAAAAAATACAGTAGAATTTAGATTACCAAATGGAACAATAAACCCTAATACTTGGATAGAAAATATAAATCTTTTCGGTGGAATTGTCAAAAGTGCACATGAATTAACAATGATACAATCAAAGTCTGAAGAACAAAGAACAGATAGCGAGAAAAAAGTACTAGATGATTTTGAAATATTACAAACAGAAGAAGATGAGAATCAAATAGCAAAAGCGTTAATAGAGTTATGCATACCCCTAGAAGATAGACATATTTATATGGATAGATATAGAACAAATACCCCACTATTAGATGCTTCTCAAGATATAAAAAATGCAATTACAGATCAAATTAGTACAAATAAAATAGGAAAGAAGTTATTTACAGGAAAAAATGCAGTAAAAGGCGAAGATTATGAAAAAAGTTCAGCAATAATTGAACAAGCACTAAATGAACACGACATAAATTACGAAATGGAACAGGGGGAATAATATGCTAAAAAAAATTGTAATAATAGAAGGCGATAATAAAATACAATGTGATTCTGAAGAAGAAGTCGTAAAAATATTAATAGATAGCAACTATTATAACTTGACGGAGAAAGAAAAGAAAGAAAAAAGAGAAATAAAGGCAATGGCTAATTGCATGAATAACAAAATGAAAATAGTCGATCAAATAGATATAAACAATGAGAGTGTTGATGATAAATTTATAATTATAGATGAGATGACATACATTTTATCATTGTTGATGACAAATAATATAATCCTTTTAGAGAGAGTAGACTCAAATATATACACAGGTACAATAGATAAAAGTAAAATAAAAGATAATTATATAATTGTAAATAAATTTGCAAAAGAATTATTAGAAAGTTATTTAAAAAGAGTTCAAAGGAAGAAGTGACGTGAATGATTAAAGTCGAGAATTATCCAAATGCATATAAGGAAGTATATGAAATACTAAAGTATGTACCAAAAGAAGATTTAAAAAGAGTACCTAAAAAATTTATGGATATGCTAGAAGAAAAGATGAATAAAAACTATAAATTTTCTATAGACACAAGCAATGATTTTATTGAGGAACAGGAATTAATGATTGAAACAAGAACGATACTAGCATACATATTTTTAAATTATTGGGCAACAGAAATTCAAAAAGAAAAAGTAAATATAAAGTTTAAAAAAGATATAGAAGATGCTGAAAAACAAAAGAGAGATCTATATAATGTTGATATATTAAAAAATAAAAAACAGTTAAAAGAAAACATTGGAAAAGAACAAGAAAATGCAATGGTAATATATAAGAAAGAAAACTTTATTACTAAAATATTTAACACTATTAAAAAATTTTTTGGTATGAAACATTAAACTGGAAATAATAAATTAAAATCTCATAATAAATATTTTTAAAAGTTAAGGAGAAAAAATGAAAGTAGTTTCAAAAATAATTTTAATTGTTGTATTTTTAATAATCGCATTAGCAATAATATTTTTTATAGTAGATTATAATAGAGTTCAAAAACAAGAAAAACCTATATTTTGTGTATTAGAAAGTGCAGCAAATGATGGAGGAACAAAAATATATATTGGATTAGGATATAAGGTCATAGATTTTCATACAAAAGCTGGATTTGATGATATAAAAATTGGAACATGGTTTATGGATTATGATGATTTTGAAGAAGTAATTAAAGCATATGAAAAAAAGCATGAAGAAGACGCTTTAAAAAATATGAAGATTATAAAAGTAAAAGGAAAATTGTATGTGAATAATGGAGAAGAAAGTACTATTACAGGTAGATGTGGCAATATGGATGGGCAAATTAATTCAAATGTAACTCAAGATGAGATACCAACGCAAGATGATCAAGCTAACTTTAAAGGGATTTATGAGTATCAATATGGTGCAGATGATACTATTGAAGTTAAAATTAATGAAAAATGGTATGTATTTAGACAAAAAGATATATAATCTAAAATTGTAAAGGGGAGATTTATAATGGGAGTAGAAACTAATTTAACAAAACAATATGATGAGATTCAAATGCAACCTAAAATTGAAGGAACAGATTCATTTTATGATGGTAAACTATTAGAAATAATAGGTTATAGAATTTTATCATTCTTAATAACTCTTGTATCTTTTGGAATTGCCTCAGCATGGGGGGAGAAACTTTTAATTGCTTATGATGTAGAGCATACTGTGTATAATGGAAAAAGATTAAAATTTAATGGAACTGGAGCATCTTTATTTGTACAAAAATTTAAATGGATATTCTTTTCTATTATAACTCTTGGAATCTATACACTATGGATTCCTGTAAAAAAACAAAAATGGATTGCATCTAATACATATTTCGAAAACGAGCCAAATACAAAAGGAGATAGTTGTTTTACGGGAGGTCTATTAGGACTAATTGGAGTAAACTTATTTTGCAAACTTTTAACACTTATATCATTTGGAATATTATATCCATTTGGACTTTGTTACAAACAAAGATGGATTGCAAAACATACTGTTATAAACCGTAAAAAGATAGTATTTGATGGAAAAGCAGTAAGCTTAATTGGACATTACTTATTATGGTGGTTCTTATGTATTATAACATTTGGAATTTATGCTTTATGGTTAAATATAAATGTTACAAAATGGTACACTAAAAATACACATATAAAAAACAATATATATTAAACTTTTATGTGAAGATGGTAGCACAGAAGAAATTAGATATTTAAAATATTAAAAGATAACGAAAATAAATATTGCAATAAAAAAATCTATGTTATATAATGGGTTTACCTAAAAAGTAACAAGTTAATTGATAGGAGGCATAACTATGCTAGAATCAGGAAAACCCTTTATGGTTGAATTCTCTGGAACTCCTGAAGCAGGAAAAACTTCAACAATTAGTGTAGTTGCTGAAATTTTACGGAATGCAAATTATAAAGTAACTACATTAAAGGAGTCGGCAGAATCTTTGCCGAGTGAAATAGCTAAAGGTACATTTCATGCTAATATGTGGATGCATTTTATTACACAGGCTGGAATACTTAGAGCTTTTTACTCGAATGCAGATATTGTATTAATAGACAGAGGAATAGTTGATAGCGAATTTTACGGTCAAAAGTTCCTGACAGAAGGTGGATGCAGTAAGGAAGACTATGAAGAATTTGAAAAAATGTTTTTAAAATGTTTAAAGCCAGATTTGTTCATAACTCTTATGGTGACACCGGAAGAATCTATTAAACGTAGAGGCGGAGAAGGACGCTTGGTAAACAAAGAGTATGTTAGAAAGTATAATGAGGCCTATTTGAAGTTTTTTGCAAAGATAAACTATCCAAAAGAAATCATTAGTACTGATAGAAAAGAACTTCACGAAGTTAGTAATGAAGTTTCAAACATCATTCTGAGGTATTTGCAGTAAAAGGGTTTAGGGCACAGGAAGATATTTTCTTGTGCCCATTTCCATAATTATATGAAAAATAAAGAAAAGGAAAGTTATATGAAAAAATTTATAGAAAAAATTAGAAATATATGTGAAAAAAATAAAAATGTGGCAATGTTTATAGATATGGATGGAACAATAAATGAATATGTAGTATACTCAGAAGCTACTGTTTCAAAACAAATGGAAGATGGTTATACTGAAATAGCTCCTGTTTTACCTGTTATAAATGTACTAGAAGAAATCAGCCATATTTCTAATATTGATATATATATACTATCTTTATCAAAAACAAAGAAAATTTCAGAAGAAAAAAATATCTGGCTTGAAAAACATGTAGGTTTTATACCAAAAGAAAATTGGATTGTACTTACAAAAGAAAATGGTGATTATAACAAGGAAAATAGAGATATTATAAAACCTTTAAAAATGGGAGAAAAATTAGACAAATATGAGCATGTAATTCTTTTAGATGATGATCATAAAATATTAAAACAATCTGCCGAGATGCTAAAGGACAAGGCAGATGTATTTCACGTTACTTCTGCACTTATATAATATTTAATAATAAATAACACATTAAAAGGAGGATAAAAGCGAAATTGCTAAATGCAAATAGCTAAGAATAGATAATAATGAGTAGATTAGTCTTGATAGATGGAAATAGTATATTAAATAGAGCTTTTTATGGAATAATGGGAAGCAAAATGCTTACAACCCCAGATGGAAAATATACAAATGCGGTATATGGCTTTTTAGCAATTATGTTTAAAGTAATAGATGATGTTAAACCAGAATATATGGCTGTTGCATTTGATTTAAAAGCTCCAACGGCAAGGCATAAATTATATGATGGGTACAAAGCAACAAGAAAAGGAATGCCCAATGAACTTGCAGAGCAGATGCCAATAATTAAAGATATCTTAGCCAAAATGAACATTACAATAATTGAAAAAGAGGGATATGAGGCAGATGATATATTAGGAACTCTTGCTAAAAGAGGGGAAAAGGAAGGCTTAGATGTTACAATTGTTTCAGGAGATAGAGATACATTTCAGCTTGCTAGTAAGAAAATAGTAATTAGGATTCCTCATACAAAAATGGGAAAAACAGAAACAGATACTTTTGGTGAAGATGAAATTATAGAAAAATATGGTGTAAAACCAATTCAGCTTATTGAAGTAAAAGGGCTTATGGGTGATACTTCAGATAATATTCCAGGAGTACCTGGAGTTGGAGAAAAAACGGCTCTTGAATTAATAAAAAAATATAATAATATTGATGAAATATACAAAGTATTAGAAGAAAGGCCAGATGACATTAAAGGTAAGCTAAAAGAGAAACTTACAGAAAATAAAGACTTAGCAATGTTATCTAGAACTTTAGGTACTATAAATATAGAAGTACCTATAGAAAATAAAATATCAGAATTAAAGCTTACAGAATGGCAAAATGATAATGTTTTAGAAGTATTTAAAACTCTAAGATTTAATAGATTTATTGAAAGATTTAAGGATAAATTTGAAGATTCACAAAGTGAAAGTAAAAAGAATACAAGTATAGAAGATTTTGTAAAAATAAATGAAACAGATTTAGTAAATATAGATAAATTTCTTAATAATATTACAGCTCAAAAAAAATTAGTATATTTTCTTGGAAAGATTGACGATGTGGCAGAGTGTACAAACATAATAAAAAAGAAAATTAAAAGTATTAGTATATATGATGAAGAAAAAAGTACGGTAACATATATAAAATTAAATAATAATGATTTTATAGAAAAATTTAAAAGTATATTTGAAAACAAAGATATAAGAAAAATTGGATACCATATATCAGAGGATTATGTTTTATTTAAGCAACTTGGAATAAATATGGAAAATGTATATTATGATATAGAAGTTGCTGCATATGACTTAAACTCTACAATTGGTACTTACACTATTGAAGCAAGTTCAGAAATATATTTAAAAATAGATGCTAATGAATATTTATCTAAATATGATCAAGGTAAAAAGAAGAATAAACAAATTACTTTATTCCAAGATGAGGAAAATGATGAAAGTGAAAAATATATACATGGATTCAAGACATATTTAATAAAAAATATATATGAGGAAACTACAAAAGAGTTAGAGAAAAATAATTTGATGGACTTATTTAATAATATTGAGATGCCACTTGTTACAGTCCTTGGAGAGATGCAATATAATGGAATGAAAGTAGATAAAGAGGGACTAACAAGATTTGGAGAGAGCTTAAAAGAAAAACTAGAGGAAATAAGAAAACAAATTTATGAATTATGTGGTGAAGAGTTTAATATAAATTCTACACAGCAATTAGGTAATATATTATTTGAAAAATTGAAATTACCAGTGTATAAAAAAACTAAAAGCGGATATTCAACAGATGTGGAAATACTAGAAAAGCTAAAAGACGAACATCCTGTTATTGAAAAGATCTTAGAATATAGAAGTCTAATGAAATTAAACTCAACATATGTTGAAGGATTAATACCATATATTAATGAGAAAACAGGTAGAATACACTCATATTTTCATCAAACAATTACTGCCACAGGACGTATAAGCAGTACAGAACCAAATTTACAAAATATACCTACAAGGATGGAACTTGGGAAACAATTAAGGAAAGTATTTAAGCCAGAGGATGGTTTTATTTTCATCGATGCAGATTATTCACAAATAGAATTAAGAGTGTTAGCACATGTTTCAAAAGATGAACATATGGTAGAAGCATTCAAAAATGACGAAGATATTCATAAACAAGTAGCATCAAAAGTATTGGGAATACCTATGGATGAGGTTACTAAAGAACAAAGAAGTTCAGCTAAAGCTGTTAATTTTGGTATAGTATATGGAATTAGTGATTTTGGACTTGCACAACAATTAGGCATAAGTAAAAAACAAGCTAAACAATATATAGATCAGTATTTAGAAAAATATAGTGGAATTAAAAGCTTTATGGATAATATTATAGAAGAAGCAAAAGAAAAAGGATATGTAGAAACATTATTTCATAGACGCAGATATATTACAGAACTTTCTTCTAATAATTACATGGTAAGACAATTCGGGGCTAGAGCTGCGATGAATACACCTATTCAAGGAACAGCTGCAGATATTATGAAAATTGCTATGATAAATGTATACAATAAATTAAAAGAGCAAAAGTTGGATGCTAAATTAATTTTGCAAATTCATGACGAATTGATAATAGAATGTAAAGAAGAAGAAAAAGAAATAGCCAAAAAGATATTACAAGATTGTATGGAAAATGTAACAAAATTAGAAATACCATTAAAAGTTGAAGTATCAGAAGCTAAAGACTGGTATGATGCAAAATAAGGTTTAAACATATAACAAAGGAGTTGTAAATGACAAAAAAAATAACGAAAATATTAATAGTACTAATATTAGTTTTAACTGCATATTTTTTGTTATTTAAAATTATAAGAGTACAAGATAAAATTTTAAAAAGTATATACCCGATGAAATACTCAGAATATGTAGAAAAGTATTCTAATGAAAATGGTATTGATATGTATATGATTTTTGCAATTATTAAGGTTGAAAGTAATTTTAATACAAATGTAAAATCAGGAAGTAATGCTATAGGTTTAATGCAATTATTAGAAGAAACTGCAATAGAAAGATCAAAAATAATATATAAAGAAGATATTAAGGAAGATGACTTATATAATCCAGAAACTAATATTAAATTGGGAACATCATATTATGCATATTTACTAGATTATTATAAACAAAATAACATTTTAGCACTTACTGCATATAATGCAGGAATTGGAAATGTAGATAGTTGGATAAAAGAAGGAATAATAAAAGCAGATGGTACTGATTTAGAAAATATACCATACAAAGAGACAAATAATTATGTTAGAAAGATTTTAAGAGATTACCAAATATATCTTAAACTGTATGAATAAAATATAAGTATTGATAAAACCTTATGTTATATTTAAATATAATGCTATTTATCAATATATTAAATAGTTTTGGAGGAGGCTGATTATGAAGGTAATACTAGTAAATGGTGGTCCACATCCAGATGGGTGTACAAATTTAGCATTAGAAGAAATTGAGAAAACATTAAATGAAAATAATATTGAAACAGAAAAAATATGGCTTGGAAATAAAGCAATAGGAGGGTGCATTGCATGTAACCATTGCCTAAATACTAATAATAGATGTTTTATGGATGATATAGTAAATATATTTCTAGATAAAGTAAATACAGCAGATGGCTTTGTGTTTGGAAGCCCAGTTCATTTTGCATCTGCAAGTGGAGCTTTGACATCATTTTTAGACAGAGTTTTTTATGGTAGAGGAAGCATGTTTGCTGGAAAATTATATGCTTCAGTTGTAAGTTGTAGAAGAGGAGGAGCTTCGGCTGCGTTTGATCAGATAAATAAATATGCATTGATGAGTAATATGTATGTAGTAGGAAGTTCTTATTGGAATCAAATTCATGGAAGCAATAAGGAAGAGGCTAAAGATGATTTAGAGGGCTTGCAAACTATGAGAAATCTTGGAATGAATATAGCATATTTATTAAAATGCATGAAAAATGCAGAACAAAATGGAATTGAAAAACCAATATATGAAAAAGCAATAAAAACAAATTTTATTAGATAATTCTATTGTTGAACAAATAATATTTATGCTATAATTAAACTTAAGAAAAAGAGATTCGAAGGAGGAAAAAATGGTAAGAGAAACAAAAGGTATTACATTAATTGCACTTGCTGTAACGATCGTAGTTATATTAATTCTTTCAACAGTAAGTATTAATGCAATATTTAGTAGACAAGGAATGCTAAAACAAGCAGAACAAACAAGAGAACTTCAATCTAATATTGAGCAACATGAAGATGAAAAAAATAATAACTTAAGTGATCAATATAACAACATGCTTGCACAAACCCAAGGATTACCAAAAGGACCAAATGGAAAGGTACTAGTAACAGCACTAACAGAAAAACAAGAAATTACTATTGAAGCGGAAGATAAAAACGGAAATAAAGTTGTGGTACCAGGAGGGTTTAAAGTAAGATCTGACATAGGTAAAACAGTACAAGATGGAATTGTTATAGAAGACATTATTGGAAATCAATTTGTATGGATACCCGTAAGTAATATAAATGGAGACGGATCAAATGAAATTGTTAAAAATGATGGAAGCAAAATTGAAATTACCTTAGGAAGATATACATTTGCAAGTAATAGTGCAAGTACTCCAGGTAAGCCTACCATTATTCAAAAAGGATCTGAATATGCAGATGAGAACGTAAATAATAAATACACAATAGAATCTTTATTTGAAGAATTAAATGTGGAACGTATATCGAACGGATCAGCAGCAGTAGGTGGAACAAATACAACAGCCAAAGATTTAAAAAGATTCGTAGAGAGCGTAGAAAAAAATAATGGATATTACTTGGCAAGATATGAGGCAAGTTTTGGGAGTGGAGATACTTCAGCTACAATAACAAATCAAAAGCCATATTCAATAGAATCTAAAAAATATAGTGTAACAGCTATGACATATGAAAAGGGCACTTTGTGGAATTTTATAAAACAACCAGATGCAGCAAAAGTATGTAAAAATATGTATGCAAATGATACATATATAGAAAGTGACTTGACTAACAGTTATGCATGGGATACTGCAATAGTATATATACAAAATTGTTCAAATAATTCAAATTATTCAAATGCAAATAGAGAAACTGTAGGAAATACTAATTTGTTAAATACTGGAGAAACCAGAGATAAAGTATGTAATATATATGATATGGCTGGAAATTTAGTTGAATGGATAACTGAATATTCAAGCTATACAAATTCTAGTCCAGTTTATACAAGTTCTGGGGTTATTAGAGGAGGAGTATATAACAGTAATTCTTATTATGCGAGTAAACGTAATTCTGTTATAATAACTAATGCATATAATACCTTCTCATTCCGCCCAATAATCTATTGTAAATAAAAATATAAATTATTATAAGTAGTTAAAGTTTATTATATAAATAAAACTATGTAATTATTAAAACATAAATAATTGCATAGTTTTTTTCTATATGACTAAAATATGTTTAAGGAGAGAAAAATGGATAATAAACTTGATGAAGAAATAAAAAATGGAAAATTTATTATTTTTTTGCAACCAAAATTTGATATATTAACGCAGAGTGTTGTGGGAGCAGAAGCTTTGGTTAGAAAACAGGAAAATGGTAAAGTAATATTGCCAGATAATTTCATACCATTTTATGAAAAGACAGGGGAAATTATAAAACTGGATATGTATGTTTTAGAAGAGGTATGTAAACTTCAAAATAAATGGAAAAAACAAAATGTTAGACTGTTACCCATATCAATTAATGAATCTAGACATCATCTAAAAAATATAAATCATATAAAAGAACTGAAAGAATTAATTAAAAAATATAATGTAGATACTAATTTTATTGAACTTGAAATGACGGAAACCACAATTATTGAAGACATAGAAGTAGCGAAAAATGCTGAAAAAGAGGCTCATAAACTAGGATTTAGAATATCAATGGATGACTTTGGCACAGGATATTCAGCTTTTAATGTGTTAAAAGACATTGAAATTGATATTTTAAAGATTGATAAAGTGTTTTTTGAAGGGTTGGAACAAAATGAAAGAGCACAGATTATAATAGATACAATAGTTCAAATGTGTAAAAAATTAAACATTAAAACAGTTGCTGAGGGAATTGAAGATAAATGGCAGTTAGACTTTTTGAAAAAAATAAAATGTGATATAGTACAAGGCTATTATTTTTCTAAACCTATTTCTATATCCGATTTTGAAAAAAAGTATAATCAAAAAAGCTCTACTAAGCATTAATGAATAATATTTACTATGTATAAATTAATGATTGAAGTATCACTATTAAAATGTTAAAATATATAATATCAAATTTATATAAAACAAAATATAATAAATTGGGAGGAAGATATGGAAATTCCTGCATTTTTAATAGAGATGCTGAATAGTCAGTATGGAGAAGAGATTACTAATAAAGTATTAAGTGGATATAAAGGAAAAAGAGCGGTTACGTGTAGAGTAAATACGGTAAAAAGTAATCTTGAAGAAGTAGCAAAAGTATTAAGAGAGAAAAATATAGAATTTGAAACCGTTCCATGGTACAAAGATGCGTTAATTATAAAAAATGCAAATGAAAAGGATCTTAGTGGTTTGAGTATATATGAAAATGGAGAAATATATTTGCAAAGCCTTTCTTCAATGTTACCGCCAATAATTCTAGAACCACAAGAGAAAGAGAATATTTTAGATATGGCGGCAGCACCAGGAAGCAAAACTACACAAATAGCTGCTATTTCAAATAATAAAGCATATATTACAGCATGTGAAATGAATGCAATTCGAGCAGAGAGATTAAAATATAATATAGATAAACAAGGCGTTTCAGGTGTGTATGTTATGGTAAAAGACGCACGTAAACTAGATGACATGTTTTCATTTGATAAGATTCTGCTAGATGCTCCTTGTAGTGGAAGTGGAACAATAAGTGAAGATAATAAAAATCTTGATAAAACTTTTACACTTAATCTGATTAATAAATCTTCAAATACACAAAAGGCTTTACTAAAAAAAGCTTTGAAATTATTAAAGCCTGGAGGAGAGTTAATATATTCTACATGTTCAATTTTGGAAAGTGAAAATGAAAAGGTGGTAATTGAAGTTTTGAAGGGAACTAAGGCTGAAATTGTTCCTATTCAATTTAAAGGAATTGAATATGTACCATGTTTACCTGTAAAAATACCAGGCACCATTTGTGTATGTCCAAATGATCTTTTTGAGGGATTCTTCATAGCTAAAATTAGATTATTAAAATAAATATTAATTATTCTAAAATCTTCTAAAACTAATATAATTTATAATAAGGAGGGAATATGATAGTTGATGGACATTGTGATACTATAAAAAAAGCATTTGAGGAGAATATTTCAATTGATGATATACAACTTGGTTTTAACTTGATAGATGCAAAATTACCAATGATTCAAATGATGGCTATATACATATCGCCGGAAGAAGAAAATGAAGGATTTGATGTTGCGAAAAAGATTATAAAAAAACTAGATGACGAAAAAGATAAATTTAAAAATAGAATTGTACAAATATATTCGTCAAAGGACATTGAAAAAGTAAATAATAATCAAGTGGGACTTATATTAGCAACCGAAAATGGAAGTGTGATTCAAGAAAATCTAGAAAACGTAGATAAATTATATGAAGCCGGAGTACGAATGATGTCAATTGTATGGAACAATAAAAATGAGTTAGCTTCTGGAGCAATGGAAAAAGAAGATGAGGGGCTAACTGAACTAGGAATTGAATTTGTTAAGTATTTAAACCAAAAAAATATATTGGTTGATGTATCACACAGCTCAGTAAAGACTTTTTGGGATACATCAAAGATAAGTAGTAAACCAATTGTTGCTTCACATTCGTGTGTATATAATTTGTGTCACCATCCTAGGAATCTACAAGATGAACAGATAAAACAAATTGCAAAAATGAATGGAATTATTGGAATTGCATTTTGCAGTAGTTTCTTAAGTGAAAATAATATTGCTGATATTTCAAATGTAATAGAGCATATAAAATACATAAAAAATTTAGTGGGAATTGATTATGTTGGAATTGGGAGTGATTTTGATGGATTAGAAAAAGAGCATATTCTAAATGATATGAAAGGGATCAAAGACATTGATAATCTTATAGATGGCTTAAAAGCAGAAGGATTTTGCCATAGAGAGATAGAAAAAGTCCTAGGAGATAATTGGATTAGAGTCTTAAAAGATAATATATAATATTTGATCTAATAATTTAATTCATGAAGAGGATATTTATAACCCAAACAATAAGAGTAAATCTAGATGTATTAGATTTACTCTTATTGTTTGGGAATAAATTCGTAAAAGTTTTTAAATTCATATCCTTGAGACTTTATATAAGCTATTGAATCTTTTAATGCCATTGAACTATCACTAACATCTTTAGTATCATGCATTAGGATAATTAATGTTTTTTTATTTTTGCAGGATTTTTTTAAGTTATTCAAGAGCTGACTTGGAGAGTATTTTTTTATAGAATCATTATTTAAACAGTTCCAATCAATATAAGCATAATTCAAATTAGATAATAATGAAACAGCTTTTTTCTTTTTTGATTTATAAAGAGGAGACATGAAGCCATTTGGAAATCTAAATATATGAGAACAATAATCATCTATTCCGATTGCTTTTCCAATGGCTAAATCAGTTTTTTCAATTTCATTTATAAAGCTTTCAGAACTTTGGTATAGAACAGCATTATTATGGTCATATCCATGATTTGCAATGTAATGACCTTCATTGTAGGCACGTTTTACAATTTCTGGATGAGCATCAACGGATTTTCCAATTACGAAGAAACTTGCTTTTATATCTTCGGATTTAAGAATATCCAATATCTTAGGAGTAACTGAAGTTGTAGGACCATCATCAAATGTTAAATAAGCAATTTTCTCATCTCCATCTGTAATTCGATTAATTTGACCAATGAGTTCACTTGAGATGGGACTATTACAAGTTATGCTTGTAGCTGTAATATCAAATTGATTATTATAAATATAGTAAACAGAAAATAGAATAACAGATATAAAAAGAGTTATAAAAAAAACCATTATTATAATTCTTTTATATAATATAAAAATTTTCAAAAAATCACCTTTATAAAAGGTATTATATAAATATAAGGAATATTACTAAAAAAGTATAAAAATATATAGAATTTGTATTACAAATGTGATAAGATACATAATAAATTTAGAAGAAAAAAGGAGAATGAAAATTGGAATATATAAAAGAAATTTTAAAAAAAACAGGATGGATATCAATCGTAGAATCATTAATATTTGCAATATTAGGAATTATATTATTTTATAATCCAGTAGGTACTGTTAAAGTAATTACATGGATATTAGGTGCAATATTTATTTTAATAGGTATTTATAAAATAATAAGATACTTTAGTTTAAAAGAAAATAAAGATTTATATAATTTTAATTTAATATATGGTTTAACAGCTATTGTTATAGGAATTATTACTATGGCATATATGAATGTAATAGGATCAGTGTTTAGAATTATAATAGGTGTATGGATTATATATACTTCATTTGTTAGAATAAATGCGTCTATACAAATAAAGGGTTGCGGAAATAATATATGGATTTTCAGTTTTATATTAGCCATTATTATGTTTGGATGTGGATTATATACTGTAATAAATCCAGGTACTATAATAGCTACAATAGGCATGATTATGATAGTTTATTCTGTAATTGATATAATAGAAAATATAATATTTATGAAAAACGTAGATAAAATATAGCAACTATAAATATAAAGTATGCTGAAGGAGAAATATAAGAAATAATGTATATAAATAAAGATTAGCTTAGTTTAAAGGCTAATCTTTATTTAGTATGTATATAATTGTGTCTATACATATATTTGTCATAACTTCATAATTTAGTTCACTATGTTTATGATAAACAATTTCATGACATAAATTATCTATTAACCCAATAGAAATATGGGATTTTTCCATTAAGTTATTCTTATTAAAACCGTTATTTATAAGTAGATCATATATTTTTATAGTCATTTCCATTTCTCTTTTATGAAAATAAAAAGCAACTTCCTTGTCAGAGTGAGCCATAGCCATTATCTCTTCATGTGCAGATTGAGATAGTTTATGATTTTGAACGAAGCTTTCTATCATTTCCCTAAAAATTTCTTTCAAACTTGTTTTATTAAATTCTGTTATTGGAATGTTAATCATAGGATAGAAGATGTTATCTGCATATTTTTTTAGTGCATCAATAAAAATATCATGTTTATCTTTAAAATACTGATATACAATACCTGTAGAAACACCTGCATTTTTAGCTATTTCAGCCGTGTTTGTATTATAATATCCTTTTTCACATATGAGTTCAAATCCGGATTTTATGATCTTTTCTTTTTTTTCTATAGATCTTTTTTGTATAGGTTCTCTTATCTCATATTCACTCATCAAATTTTCCTCCATAATATAAAAAGACTATCTTAATTATACAGTTATAAAAAATGATTGTCAAGAATATGAAAAAAACTTCATATTCTATTGACTTTATAAATAATTAGATATATAATTTACCGGAAATGTGAAAAAGGTTTCATATAAAAGGAGGAAGTATGGAAAAAATAGTAGAATTAAAAAACGTAAGTAAAATTTATAGTACGGGAGAAAAGGAATTTAAAGCTCTAGATAATATTGATCTAGATATCAATAAGGGGGAGTTTGTTGTAATACTTGGACCATCTGGAGCTGGAAAATCAACACTATTAAATTTAATAGGAGGAATGGATAGTCCAACAAATGGTAGTATAAAAATAGACGGAGAGGAGATCTCTAAATATAATGAAAACCAGTTAAGTGAGTATAGAGCAGAAAATATTGGATTTATATTTCAATTCTATAATATATTACCAACTCTTACAGTATTAGAAAATGTGGAGTTAGTTAAAGATGTTGTTAAAAATGGAAATGACAGTAAAGAGGCAATTAAAGCTGTAGGATTAGAAGAACATATGAATAAATTTCCAAATCAATTATCTGGAGGAGAGCAACAAAGAGTATCAATAGCAAGAGCAATAGCTAAAAATCCAAAACTGTTATTGTGTGATGAACCAACAGGAGCACTTGATTCTAAAACAGGAGTAGAAGTTTTAAAATTGTTAAAGAAACAATGTGATGGAAATAATGGGGCAAATACAGTTGTTATTGTAACTCATAATAGTTTATTTGCAGAAATCGCAGATACTGTTATAAGAGTAAAAAATGGAAAAATTGAAAGTGTAACCTCAAATGAAAATCCTAAGAAGATTGATGAGGTGAAATGGTAATATGTTAAAGAAAAAAATGATTCGTGATATTAAGCAAAATCTATCACAATTTATTACTATATTCTTAATGGTATTTATAGGCGTTATGGCTTACAGTGGAATAGAAAGCTACATGACAGGGATGAAACAAACTGCTGATAATTTTTATGGTGAATATAATCTACAGGACTTAAATGTAATGGGATTATTATCAAAGGGAAATATAGATACAATAAAACAAATTAAAAATGTAAATAATGCAGAAGGCAAGTTAAATGTAAGCGCAGTATTAGAGGATAACAACGATATTACTATATCAATGAATTTTATAGAAGAAAACAAAATATCAAAATTCTATATTGTTGAAGGAAAAGAATTTGATGCAAATACGAAAGGAACATGGGTTGATAATTTCTTTGCTCAAGAAAATAATCTAAAAATTGGTGATGTTCTAAAAATAAAATATGATGGTTATGTTTTTGAAGAAGAAATTGTTGGGTTTATAAATGTACCTGATCATGTTTATGATGTAAAAGATGAATCTCAATTATATCCAGATCATAAGACTTTTGGATTTGCTTATGCATCTGTTAATGAATTAGAAGAATACATACAAAAACAAGTAATGAAGGAAATGAATATAACAAGTACTTCAATATTTAAACAATATATGAAAAACTTTAACTACAAAGATTATATAAAATATAATTATATAATGGTAGATGTAGATGGAGAAGAGAAAGTTAATGAAGTAAAAAATAACATTGAAGAAAAGATAAAAAATGTTGTACTAGTAGATATAAAAGATACTCCATCATATTCACAATATCAAGGCGAAATAGAAGAAGGAGAAACATATATAGGTGTGTTCTCAGGTTTGTTCCTATTTATTGCTTTACTTTCTGTTATTACAACAATGACAAGAGTTGTGAAAAAACAAAGAGTTCAAATTGGAACATTAAAAGCATTAGGATTTAAGCAAAACAAAATAATATTACATTATATTGGATATAGTTTTTGGATCTCTTTAGTTGCCTCAATAGCAGGAATATTTGCCGGAAGATACTTCATAGGAAATGTATTTATTGGAATGGAAATGAGTTTTTTCCAAATTCCAAACGGTGTGCCGGTAATTAAAAATGATTCGTACATTGTTGCAGCTCTAGTAGTATTATGTGTATCTTTTGTTACATACCTAGCTACAAGAAAAATCTTAAAAGAAAAAACAGCTGAAACATTAAGAAATGAAATTCCGAAAGTAAAAAATAATTCTTTAAATATAACAACAGTAGGGTTATTTAAGAAAATGAGCTTTAGCACAAAGTGGAACATAAGAGATATGTTTAGAAATAAAGCAAGAACTATAACGGGAATTGTTGGTGTTACAACCTGTGCGATGCTAATTGTATGTGCTGTAGGAATGCTTAACAGTATGAATTACTTTATTGATTTACAATTTAATAAATTATTTAACTTTGGTTATAAATTGAGTTTAAAGTCTGACATAAGTAATGAAAAATTAAAGGAACTAACTGATAAATATGGAGATAATACATCTGAAAGTTTATATATAGAAATAAAAAATGAAAATGGAGATAAGGATTCTAATAACATTTTTGTAACTGATAGTAAGGAATATGTTAGATTTGTTGATAACAAAGATAATTTTATAGAAGTAAATAGCGATGATGGTTTATATGTAACATATAAACTAGCTAAAACAAAGGGATATAAAATAGGTGACGAAATAACATGGCACATTTCTGGGGATAATAAATATTACACATCAAAAATAGTAGGATTTAATAAAGATCCACAAAATCAAAATGTTACAATGACAAGAAAATATTTAGAAAGTTTGGATATAGAATATAAACCAGACTCTATATATACTAATACAGACCTAAGTAATGTAAAAGAAATTAATAACGTAGATGTAATATCTAATATAGAAGAACTAAAAGAAGGAATGAGCAGTATGCTTGAGACAATGCAAACAATGATTGTTCTTATTATATTTATAGCCATAGTTCTTGGAGCTGTAATTATATACAATTTAGGCATATTATCTTATTCAGAAAAACAATATCAATTTGCAACATTAAAAGTCTTAGGATTTAAAGACAAACAAATAAGGAAAATATTTATAAAACAAAATAATATCATCTCAGTAATAGCTATTATTTTAGGATTACCAGCAGGCTTTTATTTGACGGACTGGTTATTCAAAACAGCTATTAAAGATAGTTATGATTTTGGAGCACATATTAATATAGAAACATATATATTTGCAGCAATAGGCACTTTTGTGATATCATACATAGTATCTAAGTTACTTGCAAAAAAAGTAAAAAAGATAGATATGGTAACAAGTTTAAAAGGAAATGAATAAGAGGTAAAAAATATATGAATGTATTTACAGGATTGTTAATACCATTTTTAGGGACAACACTAGGCTCGGCAATGGTATTCTTGATGAAAAACAAACTAAATAAAAAAGTTGAGAAAATTCTATTGGGGTTTGCATCTGGAGTAATGATAGCTGCTTCTGTTTGGTCATTATTAATACCATCCATAGATATGGCAAAAGAACAAGGAAAAGCAGCTTGGGTTCCTGCAGCAGTAGGTTTTATATTTGGAATTGTATTTTTACTTGTATTAGATAGCATAATTCCACATTTGCATATAGAAAGTGATAAACCAGAGGGAATAAAAGCAAAACTAAAGAAAACCACTATGATGGTATTTGCAGTAACTCTCCATAATATACCAGAGGGAATGGCAGTAGGTGTTTCTCTTGCAGGAGCATTAATGGAAAATACAGGGATAACAATGGCGGGAGCTTTTGCATTGGCTGTTGGTATTGCTATTCAAAACTTTCCAGAGGGAGCAATTATATCAATGCCCCTTAGAGCAGAAGGAATGTCTAAATGGAAAGCATTTATATATGGTACTTTATCAGGAATAGTAGAACCAATTGGAGCAATAATTACAATTTTGTTAACAAAAACAATTGTACCAATATTACCATATTTGTTATCTTTTGCAGCAGGAGCAATGATATATGTTGTGGTTGAGGAATTAATACCAGAATTACAGGAGGGAGAACACTCAAATATAGGGACTATTGGTGTAGCTATAGGCTTTGTGATAATGATGATACTAGACGTAGCCTTAGGGTAAGATATCTTTTATTAAGAATAGTAAAAAAATGGAATATGATATATTCTAATAGTTGAAAAGAAAAAATAATTATGATATACTTTCATTATATAATTTATAAGATCCAGTAATTTAAATAATTACTGGATTTTATAAAGCAATTTTTTATTATATTGAGAAGAGGAGTATAGTATACATGAGCGAATTAGATGAAATTGCTATGAAGAAAGCAATAAAAGAATCAGAAATAAATCTTATAAATAAATTTAAGGACGGAGGTCCTTTTGGAGCCGTGATAATTAAAGATGGAAAAATTATTAGTTCTGCTCACAATACGGTTTTAAAGTCAAAAGATGCAACTGCTCATGCCGAAATTAATGCAATAAGAGAAGCTTCAAGAAAATTAAATACACACGATTTATCTGGATGTATATTATATACAAGTGCACAACCTTGCCCAATGTGCTTATCTGCAATAATATGGGCTAACATAAAAGAAGTTTATTATGCTAATACAAAAGAAGAAGCAGATGATATAGGCTTTAGAGATGACATGATTTATGAGTATATAAAAGGTAATAATGAAGAAATTTTAAAATTACATCATATGGGAAGTGAGGAAGCATTAGAAGTATTTAAAGAATTTAAAAAAATGGCTGATGAAAACATATATTAATCAAGTTGTATGGACATTATTACTATTAATAAAATAATTACAAGAGGTAAAAATGAAAGAAAAAGTAAAAGAATTTATTGTAAAAAATTTGAAATGGATTATATTATTTATTTGTTTAATTGGCTTTCTAGCATTAGCGGAAGATGTGTTTAATAAAGAGATAATGAGTGGTGATATAATTGGTTATAGAATAATATCGACATTTTTAATATCTGATTTCATAACACCAATAGCTAAATTTATTACTAATTTTGGAGGAGCAATATTCCTTATAGTATTGACAATTATATTATTTATACTAGTAAAAAATAAAAAAATAGGATTATCAATACTTTCAAATCTAGTAATAGTTACAATTTTAAATCAACTGTTAAAAAGAATATTACAAAGGCCTAGGCCAACGGAATTTCGAATAGTTGAAGAAACTGGATATAGTTTTCCATCAGGACATTCTATGATAAGTATGGCTTTTTATGGTTATTTAATATATTTAATTTATAAATATGTAAAAAACAGGTATATTAAATGGATTTCTATTACATTATTAAGTATTTTAATATGTGCTATTGGAGTCAGCAGAATCTATTTAGGAGTTCATTATACAAGTGATGTTTTGGGTGGATTCTTCATATCAATATCATATTTAGTTATTTATACAAGTGCTATTAGAAAATTTATAATTGAAAAATAAATGGAGGAAAAAATGAAAAAACAAAATATAAAAAAAGATGAGATAATAAAGGAAGGAAGCAAGATATTTGGGGAATTTAAAGATTTTATAGCTAGAGGAAATGTGATTGATTTGGCAGTTGGTGTTGTTATAGGTTCTGCGTTTGGAAAAATTGTTACATCAATTGTAAATGATATTTTAATGCCAATAATAGGTATAATAATTGGAGGAATCGATTTTTCAGGATTAAGTTTAAAAATAGGAAGTGCTACAGTTAATTATGGAATGTTTATTCAAAATGTAATTGATTTTTTAATTGTTGCAATATGTATATTCTTCTTTATTAAGGTAATAGAAAAAGTTACTAAAAAGAAAGAAGAAAATGAAGAAAAAGTTGAAGAAGCAAAGAAAGATGAACAAATTATTCTATTAGAAGAAATCAGAGATTTACTAAAGGAATCGAAGGATAAATAATATTATAAATAAATGCTATCTGTCTAAATCAGAAGGCAAAAGAAGAAATTTATTTCAAATTTATAAAAATTTTTATGTATGATAAAATATTCATGGCAATAACATAGAAAGGAGAAAAAAGTGGTAGATTTAAAAAAAATACAAAAAGATATATACCAGAACAAAGTGGATAAGGGATTTAATGTAACAGATATTAACCAAGAATTTTGCTTGACTTATGGAGAAGTTTCTGAAGCATATGAAGCTTGGAAAAAAAGAAAAGAGGATTTAGGTGAGGAACTAGCTGATGTTGCAATATATTTATTAGGATTATCAGAAATATTGGGTATAGATTTAGAAGATGAAATACAGAAAAAAGTTTATAAAAACTCTAAAAGAGAATACAAAGTGATTGATGGCATAAATACAAGGGTTAAGGAATTTGATTTTTAGTATTATGGGTTTAGTAGGTGGACTATTATGCTGTATTGGGGATCTACTATTTATTTATTCATTCTTTGCTATGTATTCAAGCAGTTATTTATAAAAGAATTACTGATAATGGTAAAACGAATTTTGAAATTGCTGATAACACATTGGAAGGTTTATATAAAGCAATAATGTTTCCATTTATGCTAATATATTGTGTACTAATGATTGCAGATATATGTGTTGCAGTAGCAGTATTAAGCGGGTCGTTATGTGTATCTAAGTGGATGGCTTTATTAAATTCAATAGTATTTTTGATCATAGGCATAGTATTTAGAAAAATTAATCCAAATAAATTTCAGGATCTTCTAGGGATTATAATGCCAAGCTTAGGACTAGCTATGATAGGTGTGATTGGAATAGTAGCGTATTTAAAATTATAAATTATTATGGAGGGGAAAGTTGAATATTTTAAAGCCACAAAATCAATACTTTCAAAAATTAGAAAAGAGACATTTAATCGACATTTTTAAAGATGAAAAAAACGACTATCGCAATTTTGAAAATGAAGAATGTAATAATATGGATTTATATGAAACTGAATTTGAATATTGTAAATTTAGTAGCATTTGTATGCAGAATGGAAAATTAGAGAAAACAACATTTAAAGATGTAGTTTTTGAACAATGTAATTTTTCTAATACAGAATTTTTAGAAACTTCTTTTATTAGATGTGAATTTAATAATTGCAAAGTGTCAGGCTGTAATTTTATTGAAAGCAGGTTATATAATGTATCATTTATAGAAACAAATGCAAGTTATATAAATTTATCAATGTCTAGTATAGAAAATATTTTATTTAAAGAAACAGGATTACAGAATAGTTATTTTCAGGAAACCAAAATAAAAAATATATATTTCAATGATTCAGACTTGACACAGTCAAAATTTTTTAAAACAAGTTTAAAAGGCGTTGATTTAGCAAGTAGTAAAATAGAGGGTATGGCAATTTCTATCGAGGATATAAAAGGAGCAATAATAGATCGATTTCAAGCAATAGATTTATTATATTTAATAGGGGTAAAACTCAAAGATTTTTAATGATAGGAACATATGATAAAGATGGAAAGAAGTAGTACAAATTTTAGAGAATGACTCTACAATAAAAAAACAAATGGGAGAGATATCAAAAAAATAATTTTTATGCTGAAGGAATTGAGTACAAAGACTTGATAGAGAGTTTAAAGCAAATAGGAAAGATATTGGATAAATAATGAAAAATATAAGAAAATTAAAAAATCGGTGAAAAAGGACTACACAAAATAAAAAAAATATGTTACAATGAAAAATGATTTTTAAGAAAAGTAAAAGGAGGAATTGCCAATGTCAGGACATAGCAAATGGCACAATATTCAAGCCAAAAAAGGTAAAGCAGATGCTGCTAGAGGAAAAGTATTTACAAAACTAGGAAGAGAATTATTAATCGCAGTAAAAGCAGGAGGACCTGATCCCGCTGGTAATTCTAAACTAAAAGATGTAATTGCAAAATGTAAAGCAGCTAATATGCCAAATGACACAATTAATAATGCAATAAAAAAAGCAGCAGGAGCTGGAAACAACGAAAATTACGAAGAAATTACATATGAAGGATATGGAACAAATGGTGTTGCAGTTATTGTTGAAGCAAGTACAGATAACAAAAATAGAACAGCAGCAGATGTAAGACATGCATTTGACAAAGCAGGTGGAAACCTTGGAACATCAGGATGTGTATCATATTTGTTCTCTAAAAAAGGTGTTATAGTTATAGATAAAACAACAACAGATTTATCAGAAGATGATATGATGATGCTTGCACTTGATAATGGAGCAGAAGATTTTGAAGCATCTGATGAATGTTATGAAATAACTACATCACCAGAAGATTTCGGTAAAGTAAGAGAAGCTTTAGAAGCACAAGGAATAGAATTTTTAGAGGCAGAAGTTCAAATGGTTCCATCAACATACATTTCACTTGATGAAAAAGATGGAGAAAAAATGCAAAGATTAATAGACAATCTAGAAGATTTAGACGATGTTATGAATGTATATCACAATTGGGAAGAATAATAAATAAAATAGTTCTAAAATAAAAAGATACAGCATATATATTAATATATATGTTGTATTTTTTTATTTTGGAGAAAAGTAATGCAAGAAATATTTTTGTATTTTCCCTTTAAAGCAAGAGAGGAATTAAGTAAATTTGATTCTAATTCTGTAGAAGAAATTAGGATTAGAAATAACAGACCCATATTTTTAAAAATTGGACAAGATGAAATTAGAACAGGATATACTATTCACACTGAAGAAATATTAGAAATATTACAAAAAATTTGTGACAATTCTATTTATACATATCAAAATCAAATTTGTAATGGATATATTACAATAAAAGGTGGCCATAGAATAGGAATTACAGGAAATGTTGTAATAAAAGACGGACAAGTTACTAATATATCTCATATATATAGTTTGAATTTTAGAATTGCAAGACAAGTATTGGACTGTAGCAACTATGTTCTACCATATGTAATAAACAAAAATAGTATATTTAATACCATACTTGTATCACCTCCGGGGAGAGGAAAAACAACTATTTTGAGGGATCTGGTTAGAAAGTTAAGTAATGGCATTACAGAATATCACTTTAAAGGAATAAATGTGGCGGTTGCAGATGAGAGAGGAGAAATTGCAGCGATGTATAAGGGAGTTCCTCAAAATGATATTGGCGAAAGGACTGATGTATTAGATAACATTCCAAAAGCACTTGGAATGAAAATGTTGGTACGATCAATGAATCCGAAAGTTATTGTTGCAGATGAAATAGGTACAAAAGAAGATGTAGAAGCAATTAAATATGCAATATGTTCAGGAGTTAAGGGAATATTTACTGCACATGGTGATAGTATAGACGATATAATACAAAATCCAATATTAAGCGAATTATATAGGGAGAACTTATTTGAAAGAATTATTTTTATAAAAGAAAATAGAGAGATTAGTTTAGAATATCAAAAGGGAGAGATGAAAAAAATATGTTAATTATTAAATTAATGATTCTGTTATCCGTATTTGTATCATGCTTATTAATAGGCATATTAATGGCAAAGAAATATTCAAACAGACTGCAAGAATTAAGAGAAATGAAAAATGCCTTAAATATGTTTGAAACAAAAATAAAATTTACATACGAATCATTGCCAGAGATATTTAAAGAAATATCGAGACAAAGTAATAAAAATATTGGAGATATATTTAAAAAAGCCTGTGAAGATATGAAAGACAAATCAGCAGGAGAGGCATGGAACGAAAGTATTGATACTGTTAATAGTAACATGAATATTGAGGATAAGACAATTTTAAAAAGCTTAGGTAAATTACTTGGAAAAACTGATATTGAAGGGCAAATAAGTGAAATAAAACTAGTTAGTAGTTTTTTAGATACACAAATTGAACTTGCAGAAAAAGAGAAAGAAAAAAATGAAAAGATGTATAAGACATTAGGAGGGATTGTTGGTTTAACATTAGTTATTATTTTTATTTAAATATAAAATAGAAAGGATGAAGATATGGATATTAATTTGTTATTTAAAATAGCTGCCATTGGAATTTTGGTAGCGGTATTGCATCAGGTATTAGTAAGAGCTGGACGTGAAGATCAAGCAATGATGACAACACTAGCAGGATTAGTAATTGTTCTTACAATGGTAATAAAAGAGATTAGTACTTTATTTACATCTGTTAGGACAATGTTCGGATTATAGAAATTGCTAATGATAAAGGAAAGGAAAACTTATGGATATAATTAAGATTATAGGTGTTGGACTTATATCATTAATAATAATTATTATTATAAAACAATATAGACCGGAATTTACAATATATGTATCTCTTATTGCGGGGGCAATAATATTAATGTTAATTATGGACAAGGTTTCTGCAATAATAAATTTACTAACCAGCTTGTCAAATAAAACAGCTATAAATAATGAGTTCCTAATATTACTAATAAAAATAACTGGAATAGCATTTCTAACGGAATTTGCAGTAAGCATATGTAAAGATTCTGGAGAAACAGCAATAGCAAACAAAGTAGATATGGGGGGCAAAGTAGTTATTATATCAATGTCTATACCAATTATTGCAAGTCTTTTAGAAACAGTTGTAAAAATACTACCATAATAAAAGGAGAAGGCAAATGAAAAAGATAGTTTTAATAATTGAAGCTATTTTAGTAATATCAGTTATATTTCCTAATATAAGTTATGCAGAAAAGGAGAGTGAACAGACTACTATAAGTACACAAGACATACTTAGTTCACAGCAGGATTCTTTAAATATATCTTCTTTTTTGAAAGAAGCAAAAAAGTACACAAGTTCTGTATATGAAGACATTGATTTCAATGAGCTGTTCACATCTGCGCTAACTGGAAAAATTGATAATGAGAAAATAATAAAAAGTATTACTGGCTTATTTGGTAAAGAAGTTATCAGTTCGATTACTGTATTAGGTAGTATTGTTATTATTATTGTAATACATAGTATTTTAAAAAGTCTTAGTGAAGGCTTGGAAAACAAGAGTGTTTCTCAAATTACATATTATGTACAGTATATACTAATTGTAACGCTGATAATGACAAATTTTGTACAAATACTAGATATGGTAAAAGATTCAATTGGAAATTTGGTAAGAGTAATGGATTGCTTAATTCCTATTTTGATGACTTTAATCCTGACGACTGGAAGTATTGCTTCAGCAACTATGCTCCAACCAATTATATTGTTTATAATTACTTTTATAGCAAACTTTATAAATTCCATAATATTACCGTTAGTCTTAATTTCTACTGCTTTAGGAATTATCTCAAAAGTGTCTGATAGAGTTCAAGTAGACAAGTTATCAAAGTTTTTTAAATCAAGTGTGGTTTGGACATTGGGAGTTGTTTTAACATTATTTGTTGGTATTGTTTCATTGGAAGGAACTTTAAGCAGTAATGTTGATGGAATTACTGCAAAAACCACCAAAGCAGCTGTGTCTAGCTTTATACCAGTTGTTGGAAAAATATTAGGAGATGCTGTTGATACTGTAATAGGATGTAGCTCTATTTTAAAAAATGCAGTTGGAATTGTAGGAGTTATTATTATAATTGGTGTTTGTGTAGTACCTATCATAAAACTAACAATACTAATGGTTATATACTATTTAGGTGCAGCTGTGTGTCAACCAATTGCAGATCAAAAGATAATACAACTATTAGAACAAATGGGTGATACTTTTAAAACGTTATTAGCAATATTATGTAGTGTTTCAGTAATGTTTGTAATAGGAGTAACGCTTGTGGTAAAAATATCAAATACTGGACTAATGTATAGGTAATAAAAGGAGGAGAATATGATTAATGATATTACTAAATGGGCAAGTGGAATTATAATTGCAGTAATTATAGCAACAATAATTGAAATGATATTGCCAGAAGGAAGCAGCAAAAAGTATATAAAAGTTGTAATAGGAGTATATATTTTATTTACAATTATTTCGCCAGTTGTTTCGAAATTCACAGGTAAGTCCATTGCTGTATCAGATATAATTGATTTGAATCAGTATATTAGTGATTTTAAAGAAAAGGATAAAATAAAAAACTCACTTCAGGAAGATAGCTCAGCTAATATTAGAGATATCTATATAGGAAATCTAAAATCAGATATACAAAATAAATTAAAAATAAAAGGCTATAATACAACAAAAATTGAATTAGATGTTGGATATGATGATAATTATACATTAAATAAAATTAGCTTAACTGTTGCTAAAATTAAGGAGAAAGAAAATAGTGAGAACAAAGAAAAAAACAATATAAATAGTACCGTTATAAGTAGTGTGAATGATATAAATATTAATGTTTCTAATCAAAATATAAATAATAATGTTCAAGATAATGCTTCTAGTAATAATACAAAAAGCAATTTATCAAGTAGCGATAAAAAGAAGATAAAAGAGTATCTAAGTGAAGTATATGAGATAAATGAGCGAAGTATCTTAATAAATGAATAAATAGGTTATAGGTAATCCAACTAAAACCTAAATTAATATGTAAAGGAGAGTGCAATTTGTAATTGCACAAAAGCATTAATGATTACTGATAAGATTAAAGAGTTAATTAGCCAGAAAAAAGAAGAGCCAAACAAGAAAAAAATTGAAAACTTGGTTGTTTTTCTAATAATTTTAATTATTACAATAATTGTAATAAATGTAATATGGAGTGGAGATAAAAAATCAGATAATAGTGAGTCGACAAGTGATAAAAATAAAAAATTAGCATCAGGTACACAAACGGTTCAAACAAGTAATGACGAAACTTCAGATGATTTAGAGGTGAAACTAGAAGATATTCTATCTAAAATTAATGGCGTTGGGAAAGTTAGAGTTATGATTACATATTCTAAAACGAGTCAAACAGTTCCTTTGTATAACCAAGATTCTTCAGAAAAAAATACAGAAGAATCTGATAAACAGGGTGGAACTAGAAAAATAACAGAAACAGGGACAAAAACAGAAATTGTATATAAGGAAGTAAATGGAGAAAAGATACCAATAACGCAAAGTGTAATAAGTCCAACCATAGAAGGAGCAATTGTAACAGCTGAAGGAGCCAACAACATTACAGTTAAGACTAATATTATTCAGGCTGTAGAAGCAGTAACAGGTGTCGCTACACATAAAATACAAGTGTTTGAAATGAGTAAAAATTAATATATAGGAGGTATAAAAATGAAATTTATGAAAAAAAATCAGGTGGTAGTTGCAGTTATAGGATTAATGTTAATTGCTGCAGGTTACTTAAATTTTACTAATAATAATCAGTTAAATTCAGATCAATTATTAGAAACTTCAACTATAGCTGATTCAGAACAAATGGCATCAATAGGAGATGCTAAACTAGTGAACTCAAAACCAATTAATAAAGATGATGTAGTAGCTGAGAATAAAATAAGTGAAAATTCGGTTACAGAAAATGTGGTAGAAGAAAACAACCAGATTTCACAAGTAAAAAAAGATGAAACAAGTGCAAGTACTCAAACATCTGCAGCGATAACAACAGACGAATATTTTACAAAATCAAGACTTGAAAGAGAAACAATGTACTCTCAGATAATAGAAAGTTATCAAAAAATATTATCAGGTAATAGTACAAGTGAGAGCCAAAAGAGCACAGCTCAAAAAGAAATTAAGAGAGTTAATGAAGAAAAAAATGCAATTATGATAACAGAGAATCTTATTAAAACTAAAGGATTTGAGGATTTAATAATATTTATTAATGACAGTAGTATAAATGTAATTATTAAATCAAAGAAACTTAAAGCAGAGCAAATTGCACAAATACAAAATATTGTTACAAGAGAACTTAAGGCAAAAATCGATAATATACATATCTCAAATAAAGAATAAAAAAATGACGAAGCTATTTACAGCTCGTCTTTTTTTGATATAATCTATGTATCAAATTTTATAAAGATAATAACGTGTATAACCTGGGAGATTAAAATATGAAGGATTATATGTATTTAAATAACAATTATTATATGAAAATAGTTGAAGGAAACACAGAAAAACAAAATATAACAGATGTTATAGATATTAAAGAAATAAGTTTGAGCAAGGTTCTAAAAAATAAAAAATTTATTGTAAGGATAGACTTTAAAGAGATAAATAAAAAACGATATAAAAAAATATTAAAAAGATTATTGTTTATTAAGAGTGTTGCAAATAAAGCAAAAATAGAAATTGGAACTAAGTTAGAAAACGAAAAAATTTTTCTTGGATATATTATTAATTATGATGATAGAGACAAGGATTATAATGATTTTATTACAGGAATCATAGCTATTTTTCATAATACTAAATATGAAAGATATAATTATATATATGATACAGTATGTAATTACCTAGATAGTTTCTTTTATGGAAAAAATCTATGTAATTTCAAAGATAACAAGTGCGGTGAAAAGAAAAATACAAATTCAGAATCTACTACAGGATGTTGTAATCACTTTAAAAACAAGAAGATAGGTCCATTATCTAAACTGGTCTTATGTGAATATTTAAAAGAAGATTATGCATGTGGTGCAAAGTGTATCTCTTGTAAATTATTTACATGTGATTATTTAGAAAAGAAAGGTGTTAAATTTAGAATAAAAGATATTTTATTATTAAATACTTTTTTTAATCCCTTGCAAAAATATTTTATAAAATACATGGTGTATACTCCAAAGGAAAAGATATTAAAGAGGTTAATGGTGTTATAATGAGAGATAAACATTTATAAATTATACTAAAAAGTATAGATTATAAATGTTTTTTTGTGTTGATATGAAAAATAATTTTGCATATATTAAAATATAAAGTAAACATAAAATGTTGCAAAATAAGTCGAAATATAGTATAATATTGAATATGGGTGGTGAAATATGGAAAAAAAGGAAAAAATTAATCTTAAAAGATTAAATAGTGTATTAAAGAAAAATCAAATAAAGATAATAATAATATTATTGTTATTTGCTTTATGCGGATACTTTTATTCATATAATTTTGTTGTACCAAAATACAAATCAACATCTACAATACTTTTAGCAAGTAATAGCTTAAATAGAGATAATAATACAGTAACTCAAACAGATGTTAATTTAAATAAAACTCTAATCTCAACATATGGTAAAATCTTGAAAAGTAATAATGTGCTTGAAAAAGTAATTGAAAACTTAAACTTAAATGTAACTAAAGAAGATTTGTATAAAAATGTACAGATAGAAGAAGTTAAAGATACACAAATTATTCAAATAGGTGTTGTAAATGAAGATGCTACTATGGCACAAAAAATAGCAAACGAATTAAACAAAGTATTTATAGAAGAAATTAAACAAATTTATAAAATGGATAATATTAATGTGGTAGATAAAGCTTCAATGGAAGTTGAGCCATATAATGTTAATCATATAAGAGATATATTAGTTTTTGTACTAATTGGAATATTTTTTTCAATTAGTATGATTTCAGTTGTTTATTTTTTAGATACTACAATAAAGATAGAACAAGATGTTGAAGAGTTTATAGGAGTAAATCTTATTGGAACTATACCAAAAAATAAAGCTAAAGACGAAAATGAAATTATTGTTCAAAACAATAGTAAATCAAATATTTCGGAAGCTCTAAAGACTATTAGAACAAACATATCTTTTTCACAAACAAGTGATAATGCAAAGACAATTTTGTTTACAAGTTGTAATGCGGGAGAGGGAAAAAGTTGGGTTGCATCTAATATAGCAGTGGCATATGCTCAATCAAACAAAAATGTAATTATTATAGATGCTGATATGAGAAAAGGTAGACAGCATAAAATTTTTGATGTCAAAAACATAAATGGATTGTCAGAATGCTTAAAGAAAATTGAGACTAATAATGATTATGAAATATTGAAGAATTATATACAAGAAACTAAAATACCAAAAGTACATATTATAACGATTGGGGCTATACCTCCAAATCCGTCCGAATTACTTATGACAGACAATATGCATTATTTAATACATATGTTGAAATGTATATATGATGTTGTAATTATAGATGGAACACCTTGCAATTTAGTTTCAGATAGTATTCCAATATCGAGTATTGCAGATACAACGATTCTAATCACAGAAAGTAGAAAGACCAAAATAGAGGATATCAGGAATACTATAAAATTAATAAAAAATGCAGGAGGCAATATTGCCGGAATTATTCTAAATAAAAGAGAAGTTAAGAATAAAGAATATAAAAAAGGCTACTATTATGGAGAACAAGTAAGTAATAACAAAATACAATTACAATCTTCTACAGTTGAAGAATTAATTAATAACAGAAAAGAATATAGTAAGGACATAGCGGAAGAAAAAATAAACAATGAGGAATATATTGATCAGTTAAATATGATATCAAAGAAAATTGACAGCTTAGAAAGTAAAATGTTAGATATTCCAAATGTAAATTTAGAAAAGTATACGGAGACAATTGAATCTATTAAGAAAATCTATGAAGGTGAAATAGATAAAAATAAATTGGCAGAGAGTATAAAAGAAAATATAATAAGAAACGAATTAGCTAAAAAGATAGAAGATATTAATGAGGAAACTAAGAAGATAATAAATGAGAGTAAAGAAATACAACATATAGACAATAGAAAAATGCTAGGCCAAGTTATTAAGAAAATAGAAGATTTAGATAATAAAGAAACATTAGACAAGCTTGTTCAAAAGATAGAAAGTCAAAATGAAAAAATAAAATATTTAGATAGTACGAAAGTTCTAAATAACATTGTTATAGAAATGCAAAAAATAAATTCTAAATATGAAATTTTGCAACAAATGCAGAAGAATAATGATAATACTGATAAGATTATAGAAATTATGAACGAACTAAAAAAGGTAAATACAAGATATGATAAATTAGCAGAAAAAATTAAAGACAATTTAAAGAAACAGCAAATTGAGCAAGAAAGAGAGGAAAAGCAAGAAGACAGAGAAGATAAAGTAGTTAGCAAAAATAATGTTATTGAAATGAATGAATTTAAAAAGAAGATGAAAAAGCAAGAACTTATTATTGAGTACGGAGATGAGATTGAATATTCAGAGTTATTAGAGTTAGCAGTTGGCATTTATGATATAGGAACAAATGAAAATTGTAGCTACTATATTTCAAATAAATAATAATAAAGGGAATAAAAATGAAAAATAAATTGAATTATAAGAAAATATTAATAATTGTTGTTAGTATACTAGTAATTGTTTTATTGGGTCTTGGAATGTTTGGAATATTTTATATAAAGAGTAAATTAAATAAGATAAACTATGTAAATATAGATCCAGGGCAGATAGAAGTTAATAATGAGGTTAAAGAGAAAGAAGGATTGGAAGGATACAGAACCATTGCTTTATTAGGGATTGATTCAAGAAAGGATGATTATGGAAGAGGAAACAGAAGTGATTGTATTATACTTGCAATCCTAAATAATAAGACAAAAGAAGTAAATTTAGTTTCTGTTTATAGAGATACATATTTGAAAATAAGTGGAAGAGGATTAGATAAAGTAACACATGCGTATTCCTTTGGAGGACCAGAATTAGCACTTAGCACGTTAAATACAAATTTAGATTTAAACATTACAGAATTTGTAACGGTCAATTTTGAGGCAGTTGTTGATTGTGTTGATGCAATTGGAGGTATTGAACTGGATATAACAGGTGAAGAAATAAAATATATTAATACATATGTGCATGAATTAAATAGAGTTACAAATCAATCAACTAAAGATATTACTTCTGCGGGAGTGCAACATGTAAATGGTGTTCAAGCTGTATCATATGCGAGAATCAGATACACAGCGGGAGGAGACTATAAAAGAACTGAAAGAATGAGAACGGTAATAGAAAAAATGTTAGAAAAGGCGAAAACATTAAATATAACGGAACTTGATAAAGTAACAAATACTATATTACCTAAAATATATACAAATATTAGTTCAAAAGAAATATTGGCTGTTATACCAGATATTGCAAGGTATAAAATAAAAAAGACAGAGGGCTGGCCATATAAAACAAGCGGAGCAACTATAAATGGTGTATGGTATGGACCACCGATCACATTGGAAAGTAATGTAATAAAATTACACAAAGAGGTATATGAACAAACAGATTATAAACCATCGAATAATGTAAAAAAGATAAGTAATGAAATAATAAATAAAACAGGATACACAAATTAAAATATATGTAAAAATGGAGGGAAATATGCAAAATAATGTTTTAGAGAATGCAGAGAGTATATCTTTAAGTACTGAAATTGTAGAAGTAAAGGATAGAAGTTTAATAGATAAACGAAAAATATTCTTAACTGTTAAGAGAACTTCAGATGTTGTTATTTCATCTGTAACGATAATAATATTAATGCCATTGTTATTACTAATAGGAATATTAATAAAAATAGATTCAAAAGGACCAGTAATGTACAAACAGAAAAGAATTGGAAAAAATGGAAAATATTTTATGATATATAAGTTTAGAACGATGGTAACTGATTCTCAGAATTTTAAAAAATATTTCTCAAGTGAGCAGATGAAAGAATATAAAGAAAACTATAAAGTAAAGGATGATCCTAGAATTACTAAAATAGGAAAGATCTTAAGAAAAACAAGCTTAGACGAATTACCTCAACTTATCAATATTTTAAAGGGCGATCTATCAATTATAGGGCCAAGACCTGTAGTTGATAGTGAAATAGAAAAATATGGAATACATAAAGATAAATTCTTAAGTGTTACACCAGGACTTACAGGAAATTGGGCAGCAAATGGAAGAAGTTGTACAACCTATGATGAAAGAATGAAGCTAGAGTTAGATTATGTGGATAATATGAGCTTTAAGAAGGATATGCAAGTATTTGTAAAAACAATTATTACAGTACTAAGCAGAAAGGGAGCTGTTTAAAAAATGAAAATATCATATATTATTTTAACTTGGAATTCAGAAAAATTCATTGAAAACTGCATTAATTCTATTTTATCTATTAAGGAAATTGAAAATAATATTATTGTAATAGACAATGGCTCTAAAGATGATACAAGAAAGTTACTTGAAAAATATGAAACTAAGATAAATACAATTCTACTAAATAAAAATTATGGAACGACGAAGAGCAGAAATATGGGAATAAAACAAATAGAAAGTGATTCAGATTATGTTTGTTTCCTTGATTCAGATACTAAGATAAATAAAGATGCAATGAAAGAAATGATACAAGTGTTAGAAAACGATCATGATATAGGTATTGTTGGACCAAAGATGCAAACGTCAAATGGTTTAGTACAGAAGTCTGGAAGAAAATTTCCTACAGTTAAATTGAAAATACTTAAAGCAATCCCTATAAAAAGTTTTGAAAAAAGAGGAGAAATGCTAGAAAACTACGACTTTAATGAAAGAAAAGAAATATATGAGGTTGATTATTTAATGGGTGCATGTTGGCTACTAAGGAAAGATATAGTTGACAAAGTTGGAATGTTAGATGAAAAAATATTTTATGCTCCGGAAGATGTAGACTACTGTGCAAGAATATGGCAAAATGGTTATAAAGTTGTATTTTGTCAAAATGCAAATATTATACATGAGTGGCAAAGAATTTCAAAGAAAAAAATAATAAGTAAAATGAATTTTGAACATATAAAAGGATTGGTATATTTCTTTAAAAAATATGGATATATAAATAATCCAAGAGGAAAGATAAAAATAACAAAAGAATTGGAGAAATAAATGAAAAAAATAAAAGAAAATTTAAAATATATAAAAATAAAAGATGTTTTAAGCATTTTCATATTTATAATTGTAATTCCTGTTGCTGTGATAATTAAGATTAAAAATAAAATAAAAAAGCAAGAGTTGTGGCTTATTAGTGAATCAAAAGAAGCTGCAAGAGATAATGGATATCACTTATTTAAATATATAAGAGAAAATTATCCTGATAAAAAATGCTTTTATGCAATTAATAAAAAATGTTCTGATTATAACAAAATAAAGAAATATAATAATATTATTCAATATGAAAGTTTAAAACATTGGATTTATTATTTGGCAGCAGATAAAAATATTTGTACCCAAAAAGATGGTAATCCGAATCCAGCACTATTCTACATTTTACATGTATATGGAATATTAAAGAGTAAAAGAATTTTTTTACAACATGGTATTACTAAAGATAATGTACCATATATAAATTATAAAAATGCAAAATTTAGTTTATTTATATGTGGAGCTAAAAAAGAGTATGAATTTATAAGAGATACATTTGGATATCCAGATGGATATGTTAAATATACAGGACTTGCAAGGTTTGATAATTTGTATGAAAATGATGTTGATAAAAAACAAATTTTAATAATGCCAACATGGAGAAGTTGGTTAGGAAGAGATTTAAATAAAATTTCTAAATGCGAAAATTTTACAAAGACTATGTATTTTAATAAATGGAATAATCTATTAAAAAGTGAGAAATTTAACAATTTCTTAGATGAAAATAATATTAAGGTATATTTTTACCCACATATTCATATGCAAAAATATTTAAAATATTTCAAAGTAAATTCAAAAAATATCAAAGTTGTAGACAATTCAGATATTGATATCCAAGATTTACTAAAAAGATCAGCTTTATTAATTACAGATTATTCAAGTGTATTTATGGATTTTGCATATATGAACAAACCAGTTATATATTATCAATTTGATGAGCAAGAATTTAGAGCAAGACATTTGACTGAAGGATATTTTAGATATAGTAGAGATGGGTTTGGAGATGTACTAACTAATGAAGACGATGTTGTTGACAAAATAATTAATTATATAAAAGCAAACTATAAAGTAGAAGAAAAATACATGAAACGTATGAAGGATTTCTTCGAAATTAGAGATAAAAATAATTGCAAAAGAATCTATGAGGAAATAGAGAAATTATAAATTTGGAGGGAAAAGTGAAACTCTTAATAATATCTAGTGGGTTTTATCCAGTTACTAATAATATGGGCGGAGCAATTGAAAATTTAATAGAAACCTATTTAATAGAAAATGATAAAACTTTCAAAGATGAAATTACTTTGTATAGTGTAAAGACTGCTAAAAGTATGCAAGAAAAAAATTTTGAAAACACCAATATTAGAGTAATAAATAAAACTACAATAATATATAAAGTAAAGCAGATATTAAACTTAATAAGTTCAAAATTGGGTAGAAACTACAAAGGTAATACATATATAAAAGAGGTCATACGTGATTTAAAAGAAAAAAATGAAATAAATGCCTATGACTGTATTATTGTTGAAAATATAGGCAAATTTATTCCTATTATAAAGCGTGTTACTGATTCTAAAGTGGTATTACATTTGCATAATGACTATTTAAATGTTGATACCGAAAACGGAGAAAATATAGTAGAAGCATGTGATAACATTTGGTGTGTGAGTGAGTTTATTTGTGAAAGAGTAAGAAAAATAATAAAAAATGGTAGTGAAAAAAATAAGGTTAAGCTATTATACAATGGAATTGATCTATCAGAAATGAAGAAACAATTAAGTAAAGAGGAAAAGGAAAATATAAAACGACAATACAATATAAATAATGATGAAAAAGTCATTATTTATACAGGTAGACTAATGCCCGAAAAAGGTGTAAAGGAATTAATACAAGCATATATTGAGCTATCAAAAGAGAAGAATGATATTGTTTTATTAATAGCTGGAGGAGCAAGACAAATAAATAAAAATAAAAATAATTTTATCAATAAAATCCACAAACTATCAAAGAAAACAAAGAATAGAGTTATTTTTACTGGGCGCATACCATATAAACAGTTATATAAAATATATTCTATAGCAGATATACAAGTGGTCCCTTCAATATGTGAAGAAGCATTTGGATTAACTGTTGTAGAGGGAATGAATTATGAAATTCCAATTATTGTAACGAATTCAGGAGGAATTCCTGAGATAGTTCATAAAGATTATGAACTAATGGTAAATAGAGATTTAAATATAATTCAAAATTTAAAAGACAAAATGAAGTATGTATTAGACAATCCTGAAGTTGCTGAGAATATAACAAAAGAATATCCTAATAAAATCAGTAAATTTACAAATGAAGAATACAGTAATAATTTTAATATTCTAATGAAACAAATAAAAGAAACGGAGTAAAGAATGAAGAAAGCAGATATATTGTATTATATGGCAATATTTGGTGTGTTTTGCATTAATTTAATAGATATATCAAAAATAATAAATATTGAATCGACATATAGAACTATAATTTATATTGCACTTGCATTAATGTTGGTTATCAAGATAATAGTTACAAAGTATTCCAAAAAGCAAATCATTTTAATTGCATTAGTTGGACTAATAAGTTGCTATTCAACCTATGTTTTAAATAATTATATGTTTATAATAAACTTTTTAGCAATAATAGGAATAAAGGGTGTAAATATAAAAACAGTTGTAAAGATAGATATAATAGTGAAATTATTATTTATTTTGATACATACATCAATATATTTTTATGATTATATAAACAATTACGAGAAAGTAGCTACTACGTTTGTATATACTCAAATGTATGGAATTAGACATGCCTTTTATTTTTCTCACCCAAATACTGCTGGAGGAATTGCTATATGGCTTGCAATAGATATTATATATGTATATAAAAATAAGAAAATGTCTTATATTATTTCATCTTTTATAGTCTTATTTTTCTATTACTTTACAGGATCAAGAACAATGTTAATCATATATATGATGTTTTTAGTTTTAATATTTGTTGATAGAAAAAATCCTACGTTTTTTAACGAGAAGACAAATATTATATTAAGATATCTTATAGACATATTGGCAATATCTTCAATCTTACTTGTTTTAGCACCTAGAATTATAAGCAATACTGAAGTAATTAATACCATTGATAAAATTTTAAGTAGAAGACTTTATTATTCAGATTGGGCTATAAATTTATATGGATTTAATATATTTCCAAATGCAGATACATCAATCTTGGACAAAAATTTAATTGTAGATAACTTTTATATAAGATGTATAATATCCTATGGAATAATTATATATTTAATGTTATCTGCTAAATTTAAATTAGTGCCTAGAAATGTAAAAGACTTAGACAGAATTATATTAATTATTTTACCATTTTACTTATTCAATGAGTTGTTCTGCTATAATATAGGTAGAGCAATAGCATTACTAGTGTTAGCAAATGCAATATTTAATAAAAAAGAAAACGGAGAAACGGATGAATGCAAAGAACAAAAAGAAGTATAGTTAATTTAATAACAGCCTTTATAGGACAAATATTTGGAATAATAATTAGCTTTATTGTAAGAATGATATTTGTTAATTGTTTGTCATCAGAATATTTAGGAATAAATGGATTATTTACTAATATTTTAACAATGCTTTCACTTGTTGAACTAGGTGTTGGGTCTGCTATGACATATAGCTTATATAAACCTATTGCAGAAGAAAATATTGAAAAAATTAAAAGTTTGATGCATATATACAAAATAGCATATAGAATTATCGGAATTATTGTACTTGCAATAGGGATAGGATTTACACCTTTTTATAGATGTTTAATAAATGAAATACCGAATATTCCAAATTTAGATTTAATATATATTTTATTTGTTGTTAATACTGGAGTATCTTATTTTTACTCATATAAAAGATCACTTATTATATGCGATCAAAAAAAGTATATTACAACTTTATATAAATATGGATTTTACTTTTTATACAATTTAGCACAAATAATTGTGTTACTTACGACAAAAAACTATATTTTATATTTGATATGTCAAGTAATTTCTACTATAGTGGAAAACATTGCAATATCAAAAAAAGCAGATAAAATGTATCCGTATCTAAAAGAAAAGAATATAGAAAAATTGCAAAAAAGTGAATATAAAAAAATAAAGAAAAATGTATTTGCTATGATGTTTCATAAAATTGGAGGAATGGTAGTTAATTCGACAGATAATATTATATTGTCAAAATTTGTTGGAATTACAACTGTAGGAATCTATTCAAATTATTATATGATTATAAATGGATTAGAACTTATTATAAATCAAATATTTGATGCAGTTATAGCAAGTGTCGGAAACCTAGGAGCTAGTGAAAATGAGAAAAAGATCAAATCAGTATTTGATAAAGCATTTTTTATGAACTTTTGGATTTTTTCCTTCTGTACGATATGTTTGTTAATTTTATTTAATGATTTCATACAACTATGGTTAGGACAAGAATATTTATTTGAATTTAATGTAGTAATAATTCTAGTAATTGCATTTTATATTAAAGGAATGAGAAGAGCGGTTTTAACATTTAGAGATGCAACAGGAAACTTCTATTATGATAGATATAAGCCAATATTTGAAGCTATCATTAATCTAATAGTATCAATTATATTAGCAAGGAAGATTGGAGTAGCCGGAGTATTTTTAGGAACGATAATAAGCACTGTAACTACATCATTATGGGTTGAACCATATGTATTGTATAAATATGTTTTTAAAGAAAAAGTATACAAGCACTTAATAAAGTTAGCAATATATACGTGCATTGGAATTGTTGCATGTATACCAACATACTTAATATGTTCAGCTATAAACCAGGTAAGCATCTTAGGAATAATAGTAAAATTACTTATATGTTTAATTGTTCCAAACGTATTTTATATATTTGTATTTAGAAATACTGAAGAATATAAATATTTTAAAGAATTAATATTTAAGATATTAAGAAAAATAAAAAATAGAGGATAAATATGGAAGAAGAAACTAATTTTATAGAAATATTTAAAATTTTATGGAAAAAGAAATTGATTATAATACTTGTTACACTATTATTTATGGTAATGGGTGGGTACTATAGTATACAAATCAAAGTGCCTAAATATAAATCAACAACGACTTTGCTTTTGGCACAAAACAGTTCTGCAGAAACGCAAGGAATAGAAAATGAGATTACACAAACTGATATAAGTTTAAATCAAAAACTTGTATCAACATATAGTGTCCTAGTTAAAAGTAAAAGTGTATTAGATCAGGTATTAGAAAACCTAAATATGGACAGATCATTAGAAGAAGAATTGAAGAAGAATATAGAGGTTAAAGCTGTAGAAGACACGCAGGTTATTGAAATTACATATATAAATGAAGATTCGAATGTGGCATATAAAGTGGCAAGTGAACTTGCAAATGTATTTTGCAAGAAGATAGTTGAAATATATAATATAAATAATGTATATATAGTAGATAAGGCAGAAATTGCAGAAGAACCATATAATATAAATTATATAAAAACTATAATAATATTTGCGATAATAGGAGTAGGTCTTTCATGTATGACTGTATTTATTATAAGTTTGTTTGATACAACAGTAAAAACACAGGAGGATGTTGAAAATAGTACTGGATTAGTAGTTTTAGCACAGGTACCAGAAATAAAATCAGGAGGTAAGGAAAGATAATGAAAAATGAGATTATTACACAAGAAGATCCAAAATCACCTATTTCAGAAGTATTTAAAACCTTAAGAACTAATTTACAATTTATGAACAATAAAAATACTTCTAAAATGTCTTTGCTAGTTACGAGTACAATGCCAGGAGAAGGTAAAAGTTGGATTACTTCAAATTTAGGAGTCGCATTTGCACAATCAAATAAAAGAGTTGTTATTATAGATTCAGATATGAGAAAAGGAAGATTGCATAATATATTTGAAACAAAAATATTTCCTGGTTTATCTAATTATTTAGTAGAACAAGGTAAACCAATAAAGAATTATATAATAGAAACAGACATAGAAAATTTAAGTATTATTCCTGCCGGGAATGTGCCTCCAAATCCTTCAGAGTTATTATCAAGCGAAAGGATGCTAGAAGGGTTGGATGAATTAAAAAAACAATTTGATATTATCTTATTTGATTCTACTCCATGTATGCTTGTAACAGATGCACTGATTATTTCACGAATTGTTGATGCAACTATAATAGTATCAAGCCATAAAAAAACTAAGATAGAAGACCTAAAAACAGTACAAAAAAATATAGAAAATGTTGGTGGAAAAATAGCAGGAGTTATTATAAATAAAATACCTGTATCATTGCAAAAATATAAAAGCAAATATTATTATTACGGCAATAATGAAGAAACAAGAGAAAACAAAGAAAGCATGGAAACTATTAAAGAAAAAAACTATGAGACAAAAGAAGAAGAATCAGTTGAAAATGATGAAATAAAATCAAATAAAACCATTATAGATCAGATTGATAAATATTTAGAAGAAAATAAGGAGTAAAAAAATGATAGATATGCATTCTCATATATTACCACAAATTGACGATGGGCCGGTTAATATAGATGAGAGTATAAAAATGTTAAAAGAAGCTTATAAAGCAGGATTTACAGATATTGTTTCTACTTCGCACTATATTGTAAATGAATATTGTACAACAAAAGAAGAAAGAAAAAAGCTAATACAAATTCTAGAAGAGAGATTAAAATTAGAAAATATTAAGATTAATATTTATAATGGTGCTGAGGCATATATTAATACAAATTTAAGCGATCTAATAAGTGAAGGGACACTACCTACAATTAATGGCACAAAATATTTATTAGTTGAACTTCCAATGAATAATAAAATTATTTGTTTAAATGAAATAATAAATGAGTTAAAGAATAATGATATAATACCAATAATTGCTCATCCAGAGAGATATTCTTATGTACAGAGAGATCCCAATATCTTAGATGAGTTAATTAAACAAGGTGTTATATTTCAAGCTAACTATGGCAGTATTATCGGGAAATATGGAAATGAAGCAAAGAAAACTGTAAAAAAATTATTAAAAAACAATGCCATACAGCTATTGGGAACAGATACTCACAGAAGCGGTAGTATGTATACACAAATGGAAAAAAGTATAAAAAAAATAACTAAGTTAGTTGGAAAAGATAGGTTTGAAATATTGTCTGATATAAATCCATTGAATGTAATAGAAAACAAAGAAATTATAAGATAATATTAATATAACAATACAATAATAAGAAAATTACAACTTTTTGTTGTAATTTTTTTATTTATTGGTATAATATAATAGATTATAAAGGTTTATGGAGGTTTATATGATAAAAAGAGTAGCAATTCTAGCAAATGGTGGAGATGTTTCAGGATTCAACGCAGTTATTAGAGCAATTATAAAAACTGCAGAAAATAATAATATAGAATGTTTAGGATTTATAGACGGATATAGGGGATTACTTAAAAATAACTATGTAGTACTTGGAACAAGTTCAACTGGAAATGCAGTAGGAATTCTTCCAAAAGGAGGATCTATTATTGGATCATCTACAAATGCAAATGTATTTAACTATCCAGTAGATGAAAATGGAGAAATAGTATATAAAGATTTATCTGATATATGCGTTGAAAATATAAAAAAAGACGGAATTGATTGCTTATTTACTTTAGGAGGAGACGGAACACAAAAATCAGCAAGGGATTTATCTTTAAAAGGAATAAATGTAATAGGAGTTCCTAAAACAATAGATAATGATGTTGCTTGCACAGAAATCACTTTTGGATATAATACAGCTGTATCTGTTGCAGCAGATGCTATAGATAGATTGCATACAACAGGAGAAACACATCACAGAATAATGGTGTTAGAAGTTATGGGAAGATATGCTGGTTGGATTGCTTTAGAATCTGCAATAGCAGGAGGAGCTGATGTTGCATTGATTCCAGAAATACCATATGATATAAATAAAGCTGCTCAAAAAGTTATAAATAGAAAAAATAGAGGTAAAAGTTTCAGTATAGTAGTTGTTGCTGAAGGTGCAAAGCCAAAAGATGGAGACATTGTTGTTAAGGAGACAAGGAACAATGGAGCAGGAGTTGACAATACAAAACTTGGAGGTATAGGAGAACAGGTTGCAAAACAACTTGAGGAATTAACAGGATTAGAAGCAAGATGTACAGTATTAGGATATATGCAAAGAGGAGGAACTCCAACTTCTTTTGATAGAGTCCTTTCAACAAAATATGGAGCTAAAGCGATGGAACTTGCTTTAGAAGGTAAATTCAATGTTCTTACAGTTATAAAAAATGGAAAACTAGATTATGTTTCATTAGAGGATGTTGTAGGAAACAATACAAAAATAGGTGCTGTTTCAGGCAATACTCCTGAAAGTAATTTAAGAAAAGTTACAATGGAAGATGATTTAGTAAAAACGGCAAGAAGTATTGGAATTAATTTAGGAGACTAGGTGAGAATATGATTAATTTTAAAAAAGTTATAGCATATAAAATATCAAAAGTAATAGATATAAACGAAAAAGAGTTAGAAGGCTATATAGAAGTACCGTCAAATAAAGAAATGGGTGATTATTCATTTCCTTGTTTTAGATTAGCAAAGGTATTAAAAAAATCTCCACAAATAATAGCAGAGGAATTAAAAGAAAAATTAATATTTGAAAATGACGAAATTACTAAAGTGGAAGTAGTAAATGGATATCTAAATTTCTTTATAAATAACTTACAGTTAGTTAAAGAGGTTCTTAAAGAAATAGATGAAAAGAAAGAAAAATATGGAAGTAGTGATATGGGGAAAGGAAAAAACGTTGTTGTTGATTATTCCTCTCCTAACATTGCTAAACCTTTCCATATAGGACATTTACGTTCAACTGTAATAGGAAATTCGTTATATAAAACATACAAATTCTTAGGATATAATTGTATAGGAATCAACCATCTTGGAGACTATGGTACACAATTTGGAAAATTAATAGAGGGATACAAAAGATGGGGAAGCGAATACAACATTGAAGAAAATCCCATTGATGAGTTGACAAAGATTTATGTAAGAATAAATAATCTTTGTAAAGAAGATGAAAGTGTATTAGAAGAATGTAGAAGTAATTTCAAAAAACTTGAAGAAAAAGATGAGTATTGTGTTAAATTATGGAATAAATTTAGAGAGCTAAGTTTAAAAGAATTTCAAAGAATATATGATTTATTAGATGTTCATTTTGATTCATTAAATGGAGAGGCCTTTTACTCAGATAAAATGGATGAAGTAATAGATATATTAGAAAAAACAGGAAGATTAGTTGAATCTGAGGGGGCAAGGGTAATAGAATTAGAAGAAAAAAAAATACCACCTTGTATTATACAAAAGAGCAATGGATCTACAACATATGCAACACGCGATTTGGCAGCAATTCTATACAGAGCAAGAAACTATGATTTTGACAAAGCTTTATACCTAACTTCTTATGAACAAATATTACATTTTAATCAAGTATTTGAGGTTGCAAAACTACTAGGGTTAGATGAAAAATATACTAATAACCTTATACATGTTCCTTTTGGAATGATTCAATTAAAGAGTGGAAAGATGTCTACTCGAGAAGGCAATGTTGTTAAGCTTGAAGATTTACTAAAAGAGTCTATTAGCAGAGTAAAAGAAATTATAGAAAAGAAAAATCCGGAATTAGAAGACAAAGAAAAGATTGCAGAAACAATTGGAATTGGTGCAGTTATATTTAATGATTTATATAATAGCAGAATGAAAGATGAAATATTTGACTGGGATGAAATGCTTAATTTTAATGGCGAAACAGGTCCATACCTACAGTATATTTATGTAAGAACTAATAGCATACTTAAAAAAGCGGGATATATACCAGAATTAAAAGATGTTGATGCACAAGAATTAAATGATGAAGGTGCTATAAATATTATTAAAATTTTATATTCATTTGATGATGTAATTAAACAAGCTGCAGAGAAAAATGAACCATATGTAATTGCAAGATATTTAATAAATTTAGCACAAGCATTTAGCAGTTATTATAATGATCATAAAATTATTGTGGATGATAAAAAAATTCAAAATTCACGTTTATATATAACTTATGGTGTTAATTTAGTTTTAAAAACTGGTGCAATGTTATTAGGAATGAAAATGCCTGAAAGAATGTAATTTGATTTTATTAAATTAAAATGGAGTAAAGATATGGAACAAGAAATAAAGCAAAAGATTAATAATGAAGAAGTAAAAGAAAATGGTGTAAAAACAAAAAAACAATTTACTATTTTTGGATTTACAATAACAAAAATATTAGCATATTTTATTATATATAGTGTGGTAGGATATGTTATTGAAACAATTTTTGGTTTATTAACAAAAGGAGTAATTGAAAGTAGAAAAAGCTTTCTATATGGGCCTTTTTGCGGAATATATGGTGTTGGTGCAGTAATTATGATTATGGGACTTCAGAAATTTAATAAAAATAATTATACTTTATTTGCTGGAGGATTTATAATAGGCTCACTAATAGAATATGTTGTAAGTTTTATTGGAGAATGGTTTTTCCATATAAAGTGGTGGGATTATTCAAGTATGCCTTTTAATATTAATGGTAGAATATGCGTATGGTTTTCAATATTCTGGGGAATACTTGCAATCTATTTAATGACACATTTCCATCCAAAGATAGATAAATTTTTAAATAAAATGCAACCTAATGTGTTAAAAACATTTACAATAATATTAACTATATTAATTTTTATAGATTTCTTAGTAACTGGTTTTGCATTAAAGATGTTTTATGTTAGACTAGTAGATAAATACGATCTGGATATTCAAGGTGTTGATGAATATCTTAGAGACTATGAAGAATTATATGCAAACCCAGAAGTTAAGAAGTTTGTAGATACACATTTTTCAGATGAAAGAATGTTATTAACATTTCCTAATATAAAAGTTACAAAAAAAGATGGAAATGTTATATGGATATGTGATATACTAAAACATATTCAACCATATTACATTAAAGTTTTTACACCAAAGGTAGTTGAAATTATGAATTAATATATACAAAACTGTAAAAATAGAATAGTATATTTATATAATAAAAAGCGGAGGTTTAAATAACAATGAGAAAATATTTTGGAACAGATGGAATCAGAAGAATTGCTAACACTGAACTATCACCAGAGTTAGTATATAAAGTTGCAAAGGCAGGAGCATATGTGCTATCAAAACATTCAGATCATAATCCCACAATTTTAATAGGAAGAGATACACGTATTTCTGGTACTTTAATTGAAAGTGCCATGACTGCAGGATTTTTAAGCTATGGAGCAAATGTTAAAATTTTAGGAGTAATACCTACACCAGGTGTAGCTTATTTAACAAAAAAGATGAAAGCAGATGCAAGTGTTGTTATCTCAGCTTCTCATAATACATATGAATTTAATGGTGTAAAATATTTTAGCAATAAAGGAATGAAGATACCTGATGAATTAGAAGAAGAAATAGAAGAAGTTATGGAATCAGGTAAATTAGAAGAACTTACTGCAGTTAATGAAAAAATAGGTGTTTCAGAAATAAGAACAGATTTATTAGATGAATATGTTTATTTTTTCAGAAAGAATTTTGAAGAAGATCTTGAAGAATTAGATAAATCTAATTTTGTTGTTGCAATTGATACTGCAAATGGAGCAACATCAGTAGTCGCAGAAAAAGTATTTACAGCTCTTGGAATCAAGCATTATATACTTAACAATATGCCAAATGGAATTAACATTAATGATAATTGTGGTTCAACACATTTAGAAGTATTAAAAAAATATGTTGTTGAAAACCACTGTAGCTTAGGAATTGCATACGATGGAGATGGAGACAGATGTCTAGCAATTGATGATAAAGGTAATGAAATAGATGGAGATAAATTATTAGCAATTATATCTAATTACATGAAAGAAAAAGGAACTTTGAAAAAAGATACTTTAGTAGCTACAGTAATGAGCAATTTAGGTTTAAGTAAGTACGCAGAAAAAAATAATATAAACTTTGAACAAACAAAAGTTGGAGATAGATATGTACTTGAAAAAATGTTAAAAGAAGGATATAATCTTGGAGGAGAACAGTCAGGACATATCATTATGTTAGATTATAACCCAACAGGAGATGGTATATTAACTTCTTTAATGTTAATTAAAATAATATTAGAAAAAAATGTTTCATCTTCTAAATTATGTGATATAATACAAATATATCCACAGGTTTTAGTAAATGCAAAGGTTGATAGTAATAAAAAATATGATTATGAAAAAGATGCAGAAATAAAATCTGAAATAGAAAAACTTGAAAAAGAATTTTCAGGAAATGGAAGAGTATTAATTAGACCTTCTGGTACAGAACCACTAGTAAGAGTTATGATAGAAGGACAAGACAAAGAAATAATAAGAGAAAAAGCAGAGAAACTTGCAAAACTTATTGAAACAAAATGTAAATAAAACTGAACAATACAAAACAAATTAAATATTATATTCTAAAGAAAAATTAAATTATTATATATAGGGGGAATTTAAAATGCCAATGATAAATCTTACAGATCCAATTACTTTACTTATTGCAGTTGTTCTTTTTGTATTAGTATTATGGTTTTCTTATCAAAGTAAGAAAAGTGTTATACCAGGAATAATGCTATTTGTATTCATTTCAATAATAATACTACATACATTAGAACTTACAATAGGTAGTCTTACTGCAGAAGGAGTATCAGTAACGATAAGATCTATTGTTATGGACTTAATCTTCATTCTATTATCATTTATTTCATATTTATGGATAGATGATGTAGAAGCTAAGTTAAAGAAGAAAAAAGTTATTGATCATAGTTTAGATTGGTTCTGGAGCAAAATTTAGCTAAACAAGAACAATCAATTAAATTGCCACTTGAATAATTAAATTATTTTAGTGGCAATTATATATATTAAGGGAGGGACAACTCATGCAAGAAAAAAACATTGTAATAGGAGGAGCTTGGCCATACGCCAACAGCGATCTTCATTTAGGTCATATTGCAGGACTTATATCAGGAGATGTACTTGCAAGATATTTTAGAGCAAAGGGATATAATGTTGTATTTGTATCTGGAACTGACTGTCATGGAACACCAATTACAGAAAGAGCAAAAAAAGAACACAAGTCTCCAAAGGAAATTGCTGAATATTATGACAAAAGAGATAGAGAAACATTATCAAAATTTAATTTTTCATATGATTTATATACAAATACAGATACGAACTTTCATAGAAAAGAAGTTATGGAAATGTTTAAAAAAATCTATGATAATGGATATATTTATGAAAAAATTGAACCACAACCATATTGCGAAAATTGTAAAAAATTCTTATCTGATAGAGAGATTCAAATTACATGTCCAAAATGTGGAACTCAAACAAAAGCTGAACAATGTGATGGATGTCAATATGTACCAACTATTGATGATATGAAAGATGGAATTTGCCTAGAATGTGGTGCAAAAACAGTTTTAAAAGATAATAAGAATTTATATTTAGCATTATCAAAATTTCAAGATTTAATTGCTAAGCATACAGAAGAAAGTAATAAATTGTGGAGAGCTAATGCAAAAAATGAAACAAGTAAATATTTAAAACAAGGATTAGTTGATAGAGCTGTAACAAGAGATTTAGACTGGGGAGTAGATATTCCAGTAGATGGTTATGAAAATAAAAAAATGTATGTATGGATTGATGCAGTTCTTGGATATATTACTGCTACAAAAAAATGGTGCGAGGACAACGGAAAGAATTGGGAAGATTTTTGGAAAGAAGGAAATAATAACGAAATCTATATGGTACATGGAAAAGATAATATTGTATTCCATAGTATTATATTAAATGCCTTACTACTAGCAATGAAAGAAAATTATCATTTAGTAGACGTTATAGTTTCATCTGAATATCTAAACATAAATGATGAGAAAATATCTAAAAGCAAAGGTAATGGAATACCAGCAATAGAGATAGTGGAACAATATAATCCTGATACTTTAAGATTTCATTTAATTAATAATGGTCCTGAAAAGAAAGATTCTAATTTTACAATAGATAGCCTGGTTGCTACAAATAATGGAGAATTGTTAAATAAATTTGGAAATTTGGTAAATAGAACGTTAAAATTCAAAGGAATAGAAGAAGTATTAGTTGGAACTTTAGATAAAGAGGTTGAAACTAAAATTGATGAAACTTACAGAAAAGTAGGAGAAAATATTGAAAAGCTTGAATTCAAAGAAGCATCTGATATAGCAATGGAATTGGTAGAATTTGCAAACAAGTACTATGATGAAAAACAACCTTGGGTTCAGAAGAAAGAAAATATGGATGAATTTAATAATACAATATATAATTGCACAGTAATTATTGCAAATCTTTCAAATATATTTGAACCTTTTATGCCGGAAACATGTGAGAAGATTCGTGAATATTTAAAATTAGGCAAATGTGAATGGAAAAGAATAGAGTTAAATTCAAATATAAAACTTGAAAATATTCAACCTTTATTTAATAGAATAGATAATGTATAGAAAAGAATAAAAAGTTACATTTTATGTAACTTTTTATTTTACATATATTGAAAATTATGTAAAATTAAGGTATAATATTATTGCATTGAAAATTCAGTTTTACATTGCATAATGGCAAGTGCAGTAATTTATTAAATATTGCACTAAAAAGATGGTAAGCAATTTAATTCAAGAAAGGAAAACATTATGAAATTTATTGCAAAACTCAAACCGCGGAGTGGTGCAAATGTAGCTTTGTTGATCAAAGAATTTTTTGCATCGTCACCTGATAAGGGAAGTGCTATCAGCATCAAGGATGGAGAAGTGCACTTAACTGTTGGCTTTGAAGAAAGCCCTCCGAAGAACATTCTTGACGCGATTGAAAACTATGAGGTGATAGAATTCTTTTTCAAAGTTGATAATATAAATGAAAAAGAGACTGAAAGCCAGAATAGTTTCAATGCAAAGGAAGAGATGACTCAGAAGGCAGCAATTACATCTACGGCCGAGTCACAAGAAGACAAGAATATAAAACCTGCCTCAAAAGGTAAAACCATTGAGAAACTTGATGAAATTCCTGAAGTAAAGGAAATGCTTCAAAGTTCCAAATCATTTGAGAAATTTTTAAATAAGGTATCAGAATGGTTGAAGCTTAAGGAAGGTAAAACTCTTGAAAATTTTGTGAAGGCTGTAATTGTTCCTGCGAAAGACGATAAGAAAACGACATGGAAGACAATTTTGGCAAACGTGGAAAACACTGAAATGGCATGTGCACCTGAAACAGCTAGAATAAAGTATACAGTTGCTGTTTCTGAAAAGATGAAGGAGGAGGGATATGAAACATCTCCAATAAAATTCATTAAAATGTTAAGTGAGTATGCTAATTGCTGGGACGACAAGGACAAGAATGAGAAAGAAAATAATAATGTGGAGGCAGATAAAGTAGAGACAAATAATAATAGTGCTGTAAGCACAGATTTATCTCTAAGAGATGAAGAGCCAATTAAAAAATTATTTGTAAGTCTCATGGATGTTGCGCAAAATGGCAAAATAAGTGTGAGAACAGAAAATGTGTTCAAAAGGATGGGCTTAAAAGAAAAAGACCGGGATTTGCTTGAAATAGCTGATATAGCATTAAAATTTCCAGCAGAACAACTGACATGGGAAGAAATCCTAAAATGTTTAAAAAATAGCTTTCCAACTGAGGGAGATCGAATGAATGCACAAAGAAGAATGTCTGGTCTTATAAATGTATATGCTAATAAATTGGGCTTAGGCAGAATTAAATCAATTGATTTCCTTACAGAAATGAAAAAGGTAATCTTGAGTAATCTTGATTAATTAAATCCATCTATGTATGAATAGAATGGTCCTATTTCCAAACAAATAGGGCCATTCCATACTAAATTATTAATAATAGGGGTATAAAAATGGAAGATTCAAATAAAATAAAATTAATAAAAAAATGGATTTCTGATGGAGAAGATATAGAGTTGTTATCTATGGAATTTGATATTCCTATGGATGAAATTATGCAATATAAAAAAGAAGCAGAGGCTGAGGAAAAACAAACTACTGATCAATTTGAAGAATTAAAAAGTAAATTAATTGATTTAAATGAAAAAGAAAAACGTGGTAAAACTAATAAAGCAATGAGAGCGTTGAAAAATAAAATTTCTTCTATATTAGTCGAAATTATTGACAAAGAATTAGAGGAAACTGACGATATAGATGAACTAAAGAAATTATCAAAAAAGATAACATATGATGTATGTGCCGTAAATGAAATTACATTTGGAGCATCTAAACGAAGAGTGGAAACAAAAATTCGAAGATTACAACAAAAGGATGCTATAGATAAGTCAATAAAAAACATTCCGAACAGTGTAATAAAATTAGCACGTTATATTGCAGGAGAACAGATAGACCCGGAAAAGGTGGATATGGCTATAAATACTGAAATACAAAGAATGCAAGAAGCTAACGGAAATAAGATGTTTCAACTAACAGATGAAGAGGCTAAAAAACGTGTCATATCAAGTATTAGATATCTGTTGCAAACAGAAGGTTCAGAAATAGCTGTTAAGATGCCGGTTGTTACAACTAGAATACTAAACAAATATTCTTTAAAAAGAGAGATGGGAATTAATTTAGAAATAGTAGTAAAAAACTGTATTAATAATAGAGAATTTGAAAAGGCAAGACATGTTTGTAGTGCTATAAGCAAAGACGCTGATGGAAGAAGCCCATTGCAGGGCAAAGCAAAAGTATTGATGAGCTTAATAAATATTAAAGAAAGAAGTTCACGAGACATATTAAAAGATGGAAACTGCAAGACAAACAAAGAGACAGAAGAAAGATAGTAATAAATAAAAAATGAAAAATTAAAAATATTTTTTAAAATCACAGAAAATAAACTCTTTTCATATAATATACAAAAATATGAAGGGAGTTTTATTTTTATGGATTATGAAATAATGATGAATGGAACGGTAAGAATAGGGCAAAGAGCTCCAGAATTTGAAGCGCAAACAACAATGGGAAAAATATCTTTAAATGATTATAGTGGAAAGTGGGTAGTTTTATTTTCACACCCAGGAGATTTTACCCCCGTATGAGCATACAATTTGGGGAAATATCAGAAACGCTTGATATTGCTTAAGTTATTCAGTATGAAAAAATAGTTAAATTTTTAAAAGTTTATATTATACGATACATTTTTCAAAATGTAGAATAAAAATAACTTAAAAAGCGAATGCGAGGCAATTACTTGAAAAGAAAAAGGAGTATTGAAAGAATTTAAAGGAATATGAAGGAAAGAGAATCACTGTTATAACTCATCGGAGGATCTATAAAATTCTCTTTACTAAATTAGTGAAAAGTAAATGAAGATGTTAAGTTAGTATATAAGGATATAGCATTAGATACAACATATTCTTGTTTAAAAAAATGACTTTCAGAAAAAACGAGCTAGTAAATCTTGAACAAATTTTATAATTAATCTTATATGCCTTTATATTTTTTAATAATCGATTCAAATAAACATTGTTTATGTGTATTTATTTTTATCAATGAGTGTGATATAATTTTTAACCAAGGAGGAAAATAAAATGATTGAGTACAATATTAATATGAGAGAAGAAATCTTTGGCTCAACACTGCTAAATCTAAAAAATGGACAAAGAGAATATTTGAACCAAACTGAAACAAAAAAGATTTTAGAAGAAGGAATATCTCCAACAGATTCTTGCACAAAAGAGTTAAAAGAGAAACTTGTGATAAAATTTACAAAAAATAATAATATAAGTGAAAATCACTTTAGTTTTGCAGATATTGCTTACATAGAGATAACTCATGAATGCAACTTAAGATGCAAACACTGCTTAAATAATTCAGGAGTTAGAGTACTAAATCAATTAACTGATGAGGAGATATTTAATTTAATTATTGAATTTTCTAAAGCAGGAATGCAAGAAATAAGATTTACTGGAGGAGAGCCACTAGTACACAAGAGAATATATGACTTTATAGCACTTGCACATCAACTTGGATTATATACCTCAATAGGTACTAATGGAACATTAGCAACTAAAGAGGTCTCTGAAAAGTTGAAAGTGGCAGGATTAGATAAAGCTGTAGTAAGTATAGATGGAACGGAAAGGGCACATGATGATATAAGAGGCGGAGGAAATTATAAAAAGACAATAGAGGGAATAAAAAATTTAGAAAAAAATGGGATAAAAGTTAGAATAAATGCTGTTATAATGAAATCAAATATGATAGATGTAATAAAATTAGCAAAACAGTTAAATAAAAATCAAATACCCTTAATGATTAGAAGATTCATTGAATCAGGAAGAGGAAGTTTGCTGACAGATAATACTTTGTCTAAACAAGATTATGATTATGTAAGGAATCAGTTAAAAGAAGAATTAAAAGGTAAATATATTATTGGTCATTATTTAAATGAAAATGAGCAAATAACGTATAGATTAAAGTTACCATTTGATTTTACAAAAGGTTGCAAGGCAGGTCAAAGAGCATTAATTATATTACCTAATGGAGATATAAGTTTATGTGGATTTTTAGCAGCTCAAGGGTTTAATCCAATAGGAAATATAAGAGATGTAAGTAATTGGTTAGAATTTTGGAATAGTATGCACTCTAAGAATTATTTGAAGAAACTAAGAGATAATTTAGACAGATACAATTCAATCTCAGATGTACAACAAACAAACTGCCTAGCTTATGTTCAAAGAATGCTAACATTAGAAAAAAATAAAAAGGAGAAATGTAATGCTTAATTTAAACTTTAATAATGTTAAAACTGAAGTAGCAATAGAAATGATTTCACTATACTTAGGATTGGAATTAAATAATAATAAAGAATTAGCTCACGAGTTAATAAAAGAGAGAGAAAAAATTTATTTGGGAGATAATTTTTTAGTTGATAAAGTGCTAAATGAATATGGAAATAAAATAAAGGAATTGTTAAATTAGAGGAAACTATTATGAAAGATATTGAAGAAGTAACAGGACTTAACGAAGATGAGTTTATTAGATTTTATAAAGATGCAAAAAAGCTAGTGTTTGGTAATCATATTCCAGCCAATAATAGATCACCAATAGCCATACTTACAGGTGGACAACCAGGAGCTGGAAAAAGTAGCATAGTTATCAAAAGTCGACTGGATTTTCAAAAAATAGGAGTAAATACTGTAATATTAGATGGAGATACTTATAGAGGTCTATATCCAAATGCAAGGCAAATAGCTAATGAGCAACCAGATAAATATGCAGATATAACAGATAGAGCAACAGGAAAAGTAATGGAGAAACTAATAGAAGATAGTATATTAGGAGGATATGATTTTATTAGAGAGGGGACATTAAATTCAGCAGAAATAGTGGATCAATTAATTTCATCTCATAAAAACTATAAAATAATAATAAGATTATTAGCAACTTGTAGAGAAGAATCAATATTATCGTGCTTTGAAAGATATATACTTATGAAAGAAAAAATGGGAATTGGTAGGTTTATAACTTTACAGTCGCATGATAAGAGATACACTCAATTTCCAAAGACAGCAAAAGAACAGGAAAAAAAAGGAGTTCAAATAGAAGTATATGAAAGAGGAAGTGTTATAAATAATCCTATATTATTATATGATAATAAACATCATAATAGTAGTTTTAATAGTTTTGAAGAAGCTTTAAATTATGGTAGAAAACATAGTTTTCAACAATGTAAAGGTAATATCATTGATAGGATAGCTGAAATCGAAAGGCGATTAAACGAAATGAATACAAATGAAAGTGGTATAATTAATCAACTGGAGCAATTTAAAATGGAATTAAGATTAAAAGAATCGGAGATGGAAAGATAATGTTAATAGGAATAACAGGATTACACGGAGCAGGAAAAAGTTATTTTTGTAATACTATATCTCCTGAATTTGGTTTTAAAGTATTTTCTAAAAAACAGGAGTTAGCAAAAATATATAAAACTAAAACAGGAAGAGATGATTGGGAGAATTGGTATAGAAAAGAATATGAAACTGATCCAAAAAAAATAACGGAATTCATATTGTTAGGAATAAATGAAAGTGAAAATATTATATTAGATGCAATCCACAGCCCAGTAGAATGGCATATCATAAAGCAACATTTTCCAAATGCAGAATTAGTAGAGGTAATAACTCCTGAGCCAATTAGATTACAAAGAATGGCCCCCTTAGATATAGAAAAAGACAAAAAACGAATTGAACATTGGCATAGTGAGAATGGGTGCTTATTATCAGAAGTTGGGTGGTCTTTTAATGGTGCAGCATCAAAAGAATTAAATGAGCAGTCCTTTAGAGAATTTATAGACTATATAAAGCAAAAAGATAAACATGAGCAAGAGAGAGGCAAAGACTTAACTCTATAAAAATTAAATAAGAGGAGAAAAGTTATGAATATTGTAAAAAAAGCAGGTTGCATTTTAGTAAATATGAAAGAGAAGAAAATAGCATTAGTATTAAGAAAGGGAGATTATTCTTTTCCAAAAGGTCATTTAGAAGAAATGGAAACAATAAGAGATTGTGCAAAAAGAGAAACAATAGAGGAAACTGGACATGATGTTGAGATACTTGGAGATGAAGTGAGTATAATAAGATATAAAAGTTCAGCAGGAGAATATGTTGAAAATCATTTTTTTATAGGAATAGATATAGGGTTAACAGATAAGACAATTGCTGAAAATGATAAAGAGCAAACAGAATGGGTTGAAATAGATGAGGTTGAAGAAAAATTATCCTATCAAAATCTTAAAGATATTTGGAGAGAAATAAAACCAAAAATAATACAGATAACAAATGAAATACAATTAGATATTTTAGTATCAAAAGAAGATAAGTATTATTACAGTTATATAAAACTAAAAGATGAAAGCTATATACCGACTAATATTTATTATATAGAAGATTTGAAATTAGATTCTATGGAACAATATAATTTCACAAATCATGTAATATATTTTCAATGCAATATACCATTAAATAGTAAGGTTATATCAAAATTAAATAGTATAGACTGTTATTGTATAAATAAACTTTTTTTTGAACACAATTATACAAAACTAGAAGTACAAAAAGTATTATACAAAAATAATATTGAAATACCGGAAATAGTTACTATTGATGAATTAAATAAAATACAATATCCCGTTTTTTGCAAAGAAAATTCGCATGTCGGAATCAATTTCATTGCATATTCTGAAAACACATTAGTTAAATTCTTTTGCAAATTTAATATGAGTGACTTCTATTGTGAAAAGATCATAACAAGTGGAAAGGAGATGAAGTTATATTGTATAAAAGATATTGTATGTGATAATAACTATATTATAGAAGATAAAACAATAAAAGAATTATTTAAAAAGATTACAAAATGTCTTCAGATTGAAGCATACTCAGCCGACATCATAAACATGGATAGTAAAAATATAGTTATAGATATAAATCCTAATTCTGGTTATTTTGGCTCGAATATTGCTAGAAAGAATTTCCTTAGATTTATTATCAAAAGTTGTGAGAACATACATTAAAAGTAGCATTTGCAGATGGAGGAGAAGCAGAAACAACATTTACAATAGCAAGAAAAGCTGAGGACAACAATAATAACGAAGACAACAACGAAAATAACAATGAAAACAATACTCCATCAAAACCAGAAGATAAAGAAGAAATGAAAGATAATGGATCAAATCCAAAAACAGGCGACAATATAATGCTTTATGTAGCAATAGCAAGTATGTCAATAATAG